>JAANMX010000004.1_pt1 | contig 207950 bp, 195 predicted proteins | sample 7279681 | NCBI WGS metagenome assembly JAANMX01 (sample SAMN14094542, study PRJNA606508) | bioreactor metagenome | isolation source: A lab-scale SPAN reactor treating ammonium-rich wastewater day 351 | place: Ireland: Galway | collected 2018-01-01 | reverse complement strand
GCAACTGTTGATCCGTACGCTGGAGAATGATTTCTATGCAGACGAAGCAATGGCTCTTGAAGCTTTGGACAAGGGCCATATGTTCAATGTCATTCACAGCGACACGGGGCACAAGATTGATCTGATTATCAGAAAACCTCGTGTGTATGACCGCATGAGCCTTTCGCGTCGTTCACGAGCTACGTATCACGAGAAGCCTGTCTGGTTTTCGTCTCCGGAGGACACGATTCTCGCCAAGCTTGAATGGACAAAGGAGAATCCTTCCGAACGGCAAATGGAAGATGCACTGAACATCATAAAGCATCAGCGCGACAGTCTGAATTTTGCATACTTGCATCAGTGGGCCAAGGAACTTGATGTTGACGAACTCCTAAGGAAACTACTATTTGCAGCCGGTATTGGAAAATGAGGTACCTTACTTATGTAGGCAACAGGCGTCTTTCTCAAAGTCTGAAGACACCTGCTGCATTTCGCTCTCGAACGATTCAGAACTTCAAACAGGTTACTAAGATGAAAACAAATACCCTACTCATTGTCGTACTTCTGTCGCTCTCCGCCCTATCCTGTTCCGCGCTCAAGGAAATGTCTGGGACGATGACAAATCTCTCCCGAACCAAATTCAAGCTCGACACGGTCGATGGCTTTCAGCTTGCCGGAATCTCACTGTCCGGCAAATCGAGTTTCAGCGTTCTCGACGGGGCAAAGTTGCTCACCGCATACAATCGTAATGAGTTGCCTGCCGCTTTTACGCTCAATATTGCCGCTTTTAACCCGAATGACGGCACCGGCGGCACAACCCAGGCAACCTCAACCCTGACAAGTCTCGCATGGACGCTCATTCTTGATACAACACTGACGGTCAACGGGAACATCAAAGACCCTATCAAAATACCGGGAACAGGGCAACAAACAATTATTCCCTTGCAAATTAATCTGGATCTTTTGAAGTTCTTTAGGGACAAGGGTTACGAAAGCATTCTTAACCTTGCCCTTGCGTTAGGGGGAGCCAACGGTTCGACAAGTAGAATCACGTTGCGTGTCAAGCCGACCATCCAAACCGATTTCGGCCCCATCTCCTACCAGGGCGAAATTGACGTTATCGACAAGGAATTCAGATAGTAATTAACTTAGTGATTGTGAAGTAAGGAACACGCTTATGGCAACCATGACGGAAAGTCGGCCGGAGACGGCCGTTGATTTTCTTCCGATCAACGGAACGGATCACGTTGAGTTCTTCTGCGGAAACGCGAAACAATCGGCTCACTTTTATCGTTCAGCTTTTGGTTTCAGGCTGGTTGCATATTGCGGACCGGAAACCGGGGTACGCGACAGAGCTTCGTACGTACTTCAGCAAGACAAGATTCGCCTGTTGCTCACAACGGCGCTGCATCCCGACCATCCCGTGAGCGATCATGTGAAGATGCACGGCGACGGCGTTCGAGATATTGCGTTGTGGGTTGATGATGCGGAATCTGCTTATCGTGAAACGACAAAGCGCGGTGCCCGCGCCGTAATGGAGCCGACACTGTTCAAAGATGAGTTCGGTGAGGTACGAAAATCTTCCATTGCCATTTACGGCGATACGGTTCATACATTCATTGAACGAAAGAACTACTCAGGCGTTTTCCTCCCAGGTTACAGAGCTGTTGAGGGGGCCGACACTGTCTCTCGTCCTGTCGGGCTGAAATACATCGACCACATGGTGGGCAATGTCGGGTGGGGCCAGATGAATGTGTGGGTGAAGTTCTATGAAGATGTTATGGGATTCAAAATGTTCAAGCATTTCGACGACAAGGATATCAGCACCGATTATTCTGCCTTGATGTCGAAAGTCATGTCGAACGGCAACGAACGGATCAAGTTTCCGATTAACGAGCCGGCCCGCGGTAAACGCAAATCACAGATCGAGGAATATCTCGATTTCTATCAAGGTCCCGGCGTTCAGCATATTGCCATGGCCACCGACAACATTATTGACACGGTGACAAAATTGCACGAACACGGTATAGACTTTCTGCGTGTTCCAACAGCGTACTACGACACTCTTCTCTCCCGCGTCGGAAAAATCGATGAGCCGGTTGACCAACTCAGCAAATTGGGTATTCTTGTCGATCGTGACGACGAGGGATACATGCTGCAGATCTTTACCAAGCCTGTTGAAGATCGGCCTACGCTCTTCTATGAGATCATTCAACGCAAAGGGTGCCGGAGTTTCGGTAAGGGAAATTTCAAAGCGTTGTTTGAGGCTATTGAGCGGGAACAGGCATTGCGTGGAAACCTTTAATCTCCTATTTCATTTACAAACTAACTGAACACTCACTAATCGAAAGGGCTTATGGTACGCGGGACATCTGTTACAATTGCCGCATTATGCGGCAAAAACCAATTCATTCATCACACATTTAACGAAAGGACCTTCTCATGACATTTGAGAAATTAGGTCGAGTTGTTCTTGTTGTTGTGTTTGCGCTTTCCTTCGTCGCTACGATGAACGCCGGCGAGCCCGGAAGCAAAATCGTTGCAGACATTGAACACGTTGCCACATCCGAGCAAGTGACCGCCGGACAGGCTGCACAACAAGTCCCGGCAAATATCGTTCTCCCGGATTTGATCCAAGCCGGACCTTTTATGAATGCCGAGACCCCGCGAACGAGTCCGAACGCAGTTTTGCTGTGGGACAACACCAACATCAACGTAACAACGTCGGGCATTGTGTCTAACGACCTTCGCGGCCGTCATCCCGATTCTTCGCTGGTCAACACAGCCGATGATTTCGTCGTGCCGCCGGGTGTTCAGTGGTCGGTGGATAGCATCTATGCACGCGGTTTCTCTACTGTCACCGGTGCCGTGGATTCGTATGCTGTTGCAATCTATGCAAACGATCCGGCAAACAAGCCCGGCACACGCATCTACTACCGAGCTTTGATTCCTGCCAACGGGCTTCCCAGATTCGATAGTTTGAAGTTGAAGTTGCCCACACCGGTTGTTCTGACCAGCGGTACGTATTGGCTTTCCGTGTACGCGATATACAATGCAGGAACCGTTCTTTCCCAGACTCGCTGGAACTGGTACAACGGCCCGACAGCAGTAGGCTTGACGGCTCATATTCAGGATTTCACAGGTTTGTTTGGAATTCCGCCGTTCCCGTGGGCTACGGTTACATCGCTCGGCGTGGCAAATCCCTCGAACCACTTCGCACTGTTTGGAACCAGTCAAAGCGCTCCGACCAGCACGATTATTTACAACAACGGCCCGTATGTCACACATCCCGGTGGCGGCCCTAATGGCACCAATGCCAGTATTCTGCAAAACAGCACACTCGGCATGACGATCTTGGGATTCGGCGTCACCGGCACAGTGAGACTTGCAGACGATTTCACAGTCACAAGCTCCGGCGGTTGGAGAATTGACTCCATTAGGGTCAATGCCTATACGACGGGCGCGGACACCACAGTTCCTCCGGGCGCGACTGCATTGAATTTCAGAATCTGGAATGGGGTGCCGGATGATGCTGGAAGCACCGTCGTATTCGGCGATACGACCACGAACAGGCTGACCACAAACCGTTGGGATCGCGAGGTTCGTCATTCACAAACCACTCCCGGTATTACCCGCGCATTAAAAATTGCAACCGCCAGCGCGGGAGTTACCCTTCCACCGGGTACGTATTGGCTTGAATGGAATATCACCGGCTTGAGCTTCGCACCGCCTATTACCATCACGGGTGATACAGTCACTGGTAATGCCCGTCAACGCGGGGCTGCCGGTTGGGTTAACCTCCTCGACGGCACAAAACCCCAAGGCATGCCATTCATTCTCTACGGTCAAATGTTGACAAATGTGAAGGAATCAAGTCCGGAAGTTCCTGCAGGCTACACACTTTCCCAGAACTACCCGAACCCGTTCAACCCGAGCACAACTATCAAGTTTGCGATTCCGGTGAAAGAGCGTGTCACGCTTCAGATTTACAACACGCTTGGGCAACTGGTTTCGACGCTTCATGACGGCGAACTCAATGCAGGCTCCTTTGAGGCCACGTGGAATGCCTCAGGTGCAGCAAGCGGCGTGTACTTCTACCGCTTGCAGGCAGGCAATTTCTCCCAAACTAAATCACTCGTCCTGCTGAAGTAATTTCGGCCTTTCAAACCGACTTGGGGTTGCCTTGAAAAGGGCAACCCCTTTTTGTTTGGTCTCCCTGTATAAATTCTGCTTGCTGATTACCACTACACCTACTATATTGCGGGTGGATTTCAGTCAACCCTCAGTACAAACCGGCACGTTTTCACTAATCAAGGAGATTGCATGTATCCGCTCAAGAAAGGGCTCACAACAAATCAGGCACACGTTGCACTTCCGCAAGGGACATTTGAAGAGGAACACGGACGCAAAGGCTTCTCCGGAAAAGCAGCACATTTGTATCATGCCAATCCGCCAACAGGATGGATTCGGTTTGAAGGGAAACTCCGGCCTCATTGTATCGACTGCAACAAACTGAAACCAACCGACCGGCACGATCCGAACGGGGCGCCCGTGGCGTTCATCGGCAACGACGATGTGACGCTGTACATTTCGCGGAGAACGGAGCCGATGCCCTTCTACTACCGCAACGCCGATGGCGACGAGTTGTATTTTGTGCATCGCGGTGAAGGCACAATCGAAACCGACTTCGGGCCGCTGACGTTTGAGCGGGGCGACTATATTGTTATTCCGAGGGCGGTCACGTACAGAGTCATTCCTTCAACCAAAGATAACTTCTTCCTCATCATCCAATCGAAAACAGAATTTGAGCAGCCTGAAAAGGGACTTATCGGACAACACGCGTTGTACGATCCCGGCGTGATTGTGACGCCCGACCCTCAACCCAATCTCGATGACAGGAATGAGTGGGACGTTCGCATAAAAGTGGAAGATGAGTTCACAACCGTCACGTATCCCTTCAATCCGATTGATGTTGTTGGATGGAAAGGCGACCTGACAGTCTGGAAGCTGAATATGAGGGATATCCGCCCGATCATGAGCCACCGTGCACATTTACCGCCGAGCGCTCACACAACGTTCGTTACACAAGGGGCGATCGTATGCAGTTTCCTTCCCCGTCCCCTTGAAGAAGACCCTGAAGCCCTGAAGGTGCCCTTCTTCCACCGCAACACGGATTACGACGAATTCATTTTCTATCATGACGGTAACTTCTTCAGCCGCGATAATATCACCGCCGGAATGGTGACGTTACATCCCCGCGGTATTCATCACGGTCCGCATCCGAAAGCGCTGAAGGGACAGGCAACAAAAACGCATACGGATGAGTACGCAGTAATGCTTGACGGCCTGAACCCGATACATGTTCTCCCCGCCGGTGAAGAAGCCGAATGGAAGGAGTATTGGGCAAGTTGGATGGAAAAAAAATAGCCACACGCACTTTTCCCGATCCTTGAGTGATTGATCGATCTGTTCTATGACATCCCCGGCTGATCCTCTTCCGGAAACTGTGTCCGGAAAAATCCTGAACGCCCAGACTCTTGAGGGCATTCCGCCATCAAGCCCGATGGTACCGTACAAGAACATCGGCGATCTTCTGCGTGAGAAAGCCGAACAGTACGAACACAAGCCGTTTCTCATCTTCTACAGCGACGAAGGATACCGGAAGGAATACGTGTATCATGAGTTCTGTGAAGAGGCGTGCCGGACTGCCAATTTCCTTCAGGCCTGCGGAATCAAGAAGGGCGACCGCATCGCTACAGTCTCGTTCAATCATTCGGATACGGTAATCCAGTACTTTGCCGCATTTTTGTTGGGGGCGGTTGTCGTTCCCATCAATGTTGGTGAAGATGATGAGCGTATTGCTTACATCCTACAAAACTCCAACACCAAACTGGCTTTTGTCCGTGACCAGTTTCTTGAACGCATTCAGAAGATTTCGGAAAACGTCCCTTCCCTTCAGTTACTTGTTCAAACAGGCAAAGCAAGCAAGTCCAACAATCCCCATTTTGCCACAGAAATCGACAAACATTCACCTGTATTCAAACCTGCTTCCCCACCTTCTCTCACTGATGAAGCGCTGATTGTGTACACCTCGGGAACGACGGGACTTCCGAAGGGCGTCGTTCTCGTTCAATACAATCTTCTCGTTGATGCGATGGCAATTGCCGAATGGCACCGCATTTCGGACGATCAGCGGATGATGTGTGTGCTGCCGATTCATCACGTCAATGGCACCGTCGTCACCCTCATGACACCCCTGTATGCGGGCTGCGGAGTTGTACTGAATCAGAAATTCCATCCCGATAAATTCTTCGAGCGCATCAGCAGCGAACGGGTTACCGTAGTCAGTGTCGTGCCGACCTTGCTGCAGTTTCTGCTGCACGCAAAGTTGAACATGGACGCCTACAAGCTCGCCCACCTCCGCCACATCATTTGCGGGGCCGGACCGCTGACGGTCGAGTTGGCCATGAAGTTCGAGCAGCAATTCAACATCCCCATCATTCACGGCTACGGACTTTCGGAAACGACATGCTATTCTTGTTTCCTCCCTATCGATCTGACACCGAAGGAGCATAAAATGTGGATGTCGGATTTCGGCTATCCGTCGATCGGCGTGCCGCTGCCGGTCAACGAAATGGCCATTCACGACGAGAATGGCAATGAGTTAGGTGAAGGCGAGAAGGGCGAAATCGTCATACGCGGCCACAACGTGATGAAGTACTATTTCCAGAATGCTGAAGCCAACGAAAAGACGTTTGCGTTCAATTGGTTCCGCAGCGGAGATGAGGGATTCTTCAAATATGATGAGCAGAACAGGAAGTTCTTTTTCATCACCGGACGAATTAAAGAATTGATTATCCGTGGCGGCGTCAACATCTCACCATTCGAGATAGATGAAGTGTTGATGAAGATGCCGGGCGTTCACGCGGGCTTTGCAGTTGCCTTCGAGAATGACTGGTACGGCGAAGAAGTCGGGGCATACGTCATGACGAAGGATGGGATAGAGCTTGCAGAATCCGAGGTGATAGCATACTGCCGCAAGCATCTTCCATTCGCAAAATCCCCGAAGGTGGTCGTTTTCGGGAAGGATGTACCTGTTACCTCAACGGGCAAGTACCAGCGGAACCGCTGCAAAGACCTGTTTACGCAATGGAAAGCAATTCAGTTCACTGAACACAAATAGGAACGGCTGCCTTCTGAGCCGCCGCCTTGTTTTCGGCCGGTTGCTTTCGGGTTAGAACGTCCCGACAAACAAGCCCGCGTTAATCATGAAACCTTTGCCGCTAACGCCGCTCGGGACTCCCATCAGATCATATTCTCCGTCAACCTTCCATGACGGGGCAACCATTGCAGCATAGCTTGCTCCGACACGCAAACCTACCCAACTCAGAATACTGTACTCGAAATTGATGGAAGGTACAATGACAAAGAACGAGCCATTCAGTTCCCGGGTGTTGTTTGGGACAGCACCGCCTCCGCCCAAGTATCCTTGCTCACCCCCCCATGTGTTCTGGCCGCCGGAACTCTGCCTCAATGTGATATCAATCCCGCCGCCGCCGAACATTGAGCCGAACGCCACGTCAAATCTCTCAACAATCGGTACAACATATTCAAACGTCACGCCGCCGAATCCTACATGAAGCTTCGCGTCACGCCGCAAGCCGGAAGCATCAAGCGACGAGCTGCTGATCGAACCGCTCAAACCCAAGCCGCCGACACGCAGGTTGGGAACAACCATGATGTACGCTGCGCCTGCTCCGCCTGTCAGGAATACGCCGTTATCCTTCAACGGGGCAGCCTTGCCGGCCTGCAGGAAGGTGTTAATCTCCTTCACGTCAACAAATAGCCAACTCGGCGTAAAGCCGCCCAACCCGCCAATCTTTGCAGCCTTCGAACGTTTCGGCGGAATCGGTTCTTCCTGCGCGAATGAAATTGAAACGATGGTCGCAAGTATCACGATTGCAGCTAACGTACGCTTCATTATCTTTCTCCGATATGAATGAAATGCTCAAAGGAATGGCAAAAAGTTAGTCAAATCTCCGCTGATATTCAAACGTTGCTACTCCCTTATCACTTGCATATATTGGGTTCGTTCTATTAACCCAGCAACAGTCTTAATGCGCTGCATCCCTTTCCTTCCCGTTCTGTTTCTACTCGCGGTAGCTGCCGCCCCCGTGTGCGCCGGTGAAAATTCATCACCATTCACATTCCTTCCGGGCAGACTTCTCACGGCTCCCCTTCGTGCATCACTTCAGGAGCCAAGAGTTGGGCTCTGCAAGGATACTCGCACGTCACGACTGAAGGTTGACATAGGCGCATCCGTTGATATGTTGGAGTTCAGCGCAACGGCGGATTCTACTGATATCATTAGACTTGGCATAGATTTCTTCACGTATGCTCTTTCTACAAATTCCGAAGGTCTACGGCTTCAGATCGACGCCGTTGACGGCTTTTTCGGCGGACATGTAACATACGTTTCAACACTCGAAACGAGTTCCCGGTTCACATTACGGCTCAGACTTCTGCATCTTAGCGCCCACTTTCTCGACGGGCATTTCAATAACTCAACGCAAACGTGGAAAGACGGTCGTGCTCCCATCCCGTTCACGAGAGATTTTGGCGAGTTGCTGGGGATGTACGACTTCCGCGGATCCCTCGTTTCGGGCAGAGTTTATGGCGGATTCAGCTATGCCACGCTGATTCGTCCCACTGAGATTAAGAGGATCGAGGGTCATGGAGGAGCGGAATTCCATACACCAGAGTTGGTCAGCTCTGTTTTCGGAAGGCCATTCAATCTCTATCTGGCGTATAATATGACGCTGCGAGGAATTCCCGCCTACGTCGCCACCCATCATACAGAATTGGGGATGAAACTCGGTGAATGGTCGTCCACCGGCCTTCGGGTATTCTTGAGCTACTACAACGGGCTTGATGTTTTCAGCCAATACTATGACCTCCGGCGGGAGGATTTTGGGGTAGGTGTTGCTTTTGATTTTTGGTAGAAGGGATGCTTCTTATGAAGTCGATTAGAATCACAGATGAAAATCTTTAACCGCAGGGAACGCTGAGATCGCAGAGAAGGAAACCTTTAATGGTGTTCTCAATCTCAAGGTATTTCCTCCGCGTTCTCTGCGCCTCTGCGGTTAGATTTTTTTTGCCGAGTTTTCATCCGCGTCTCTAGTCTAAGCCAATATCCTTGGCCACGTTAGAAAGCGCAGAAATAACAAATTCTATATGCTCATCTACATCAACTCCCATCTCCTCGATCCCCAACTGAATATCCTCCCTGCTAACAGTTCTGGCAAACGCCTTGTCCCTTAGCTTCTTCTTGACTGAGGAAGCCTTCAGGTCAGCAAGTTTGTTCGGACGAACCATAGCACACGCAACGATAAATCCACTAAGTTCGTCGCACGCAAAAAGCGTCTTTGCCATCAACAACTCACGCGGTACCTGCATTGCCGGAACGTGACTGACGATAGTTGTCCGGATTTCATCTGAATAGCCATGCTCCCGCAGTATCTCAGAGCCTTTCATGGGGTGGTCGGGTACTTGCGGGTACATTTCATAGTCGAAATCGTGCAGTAGCCCGGCAGTGCCCCACTTCTCTTCATCTTCGCCGAATTTGCGGGCGTAGGCACGCATAGCAGATTCAACGGCGAAAGCGTGTTTTCGCAGACTGTCTGTTTTTGTGTATTCATACAACAGTTCGAGAGATCGCTGACGATCGGGAACCATTCATTGCCCCTAAAAATCTGGTCGAAAAGCTTTAACCGCAGGGAACGCTGAGATCGCAGAGAAAGAAACCTTTATTGTGTTCTCAATTTCAAGGTATTTCCTCCGCGTCCTCTGCGCCTCTGTGGTTAGATTTGTTTTGCCGAGTTTTCATTCCCCGTCTCTAAAGGAAGCGGTAGGTAGGAAGATATGAGAATTGAGTAGAAATACAACGCGGGAAGAACTCGGGGTACATTCCTTCAGCAGATCCTGGGCAATTGTTCACCTGAAAGCATATCTACAACCCGCGTGCCGCCGATTCTGCTTTTCATCACAACGATGCGGGGATGCTCAGATGTCGCCTCACCAATAATCTGGGCGTCAATTCCCAACGGATGGGATCGCATTGCCTTGAGTACAACCTCCGCATCATCCTTCGGCACAACGGCCAGCAGTTTCCCTTCGTTCGCTACATACAACGGATCGAATCCAAGAATCTCGCATGCACCGCGTACTTCCTCCTTCACAGGAATGTTCTCCTCAACAATCATCAAGCCGACATGTGAACTCTCCGCAAGCTCATTGAGTACGCTGGCCACACCTCCTCGTGTTGCGTCGCGCATGACGCGAATGCGTTTGCTTGCTGAAAGCATCTCACGCACAAGCCCGTTCAACGGAGCCGTATCACTTTCAATGCGCGTCTCAAACTCAAGTCCTTCCCGAACGGACATGATCGCAATGCCATGATCGGCGATTGTCCCGCTTAAGATAATAGCATCGCCCGGTTTAATGTTCTTCGGGCTGATATCGATATCGTCATCAACAACCCCGATACCTGAGGTATTGATGAATATCTTATCTGCCTTTCCCCGGTCAACAACTTTGGTATCGCCCGTTACCAATATGACGCCCGCTTTCTTCGCGGCTACTTCCATCGAAACAACAATCCTCCACAACTCCTCCATTGGGAGGCCTTCTTCAATGATGAAACCTGCAGAGATGAACATCGGATTGGCGCCACAAACAGCAAGGTCATTTACAGTTCCGTTTACGGCCAGTTCGCCGATACTGCCGCCGGGAAAGAAAATCGGGCTTACAACGTATGAATCCGTAGAAAAAGCGACGCGTGAGCCATTGATGTTGAGCATTGCACCGTCATGCAATGGCTCAAGCGCCTCATTCTTGAACTGTGACAGAAACACCTTCTGAATCAACTGATGCGTCAGCTTGCCTCCGCTTCCATGAGCGAGCAGGACATTCTTGTAGTCCGTCAACGGAATCGGACACGACATGCCTGCATCAATGTTGATTTCGGGTTTCTGATTCATTTATTTCACCAACACCAGCGACATTGTTTTGGCAAACCTACCCGCTTCCAATCTGTAGTAGTACACGCCTGAACTGTACTTCGAACCGTCGAACTGTACGGCGTAACTTCCGCCGGGCATCTCTTCGTCGACAAGCCGATCGACTTGTCTGCCCAGTTGATCATACACCGTTAACCGAACTTGTGCCTGCTGCGGAATATCGTATTTGATGGTTGTTACCGGATTGAACGGGTTCGGATAATTCTGATGCAGAGCAAACTCGTCGGGCAGCGTTGTTCCCGCCGGGACTCCGACTACTGTTGTCCCCTGCTTCAATACGATATTGTTTCCCGGGTCGAATGTCAAACCGGTCGGCTGGCGAGTGAATGTAAACGTGAAGATCTGATTGTTCACATCATTCATAACCCTGATTGTTGTGTCAGGACCCGTTGAGAATGTAAACTTCAGTTCAATGGGCATCCGGAAGAATGGCGGAGTAGTTTGTGTCTGCCGCGCAACAAACGTTGCACGCCATTCACCGCCGCCTAACGAGGTGAAATAATACCCGTTTTGATAGACGGGATGATTGGGCTGATAGATCCACTGATCGAAGAACCACGTCAGGTTTTGTCCGGTGGCATCATTGATCTTCGTGATGAAATCCGCGGTTGCAGCAGACATGTGTTTGAAGTATGCGGCATCTGTTGCGTACGCTTTAATTGCAGCAAAGAATGTGGAATCGCCCAACATATAGCGAAGCATGTGAAGAACACAAGCGCCTTTATAGTACGTGATTGCCGTATTGAATAGCGTACTTGTCGGAGGAGTTGTGACAGCCCACGACGGATTGTAAATCGGCCAACCCGGGTTGTTGCTCAGGTAGTAGCTTGCATCAGCGTTGATATCATTTTTATAGGATGTGTACCCGCCTGTATACTCAAACCAGATTGCCTCGCCGTACGTTGCAAATCCTTCGTTCAGCCAGATATCCGCCCATGTTGCGGGCGAAATCATGTCACCGAACCATTGATGTGCATACTCATGCGAAACAAGGTTTTCGCTCCAGCAGTTCGGGCACAGACTGGTTAATGTCTGGTTTTCCATTCCTCCCCACGTAAACTGAGTATTGAGCGTTGCAAAACCATTTTTCTCAAACGGATGATCGCCGAAAAGACGGGAGAACTCCGTCGTCATCGGGATGATTTTCGTTTTGATATTGTTGAGATTGGTCTGATTCTCTCCCGCATTCCAATAGAATCTGATCGGAATACTGTCATTGGGACTCTGTGGATTCTTCCAGTGAATAATATCGAGATTGTAATTCACTTTCCCCGACATCACCATCAAGTATGTTGCAATAGGGTCGCGGCTGATCCAATTGTACCAGATAGTATCGGCAATGCGCGTGGAATCGGCAAGGCGTCCGTTTGACCCGAGCTTCACCGTTGCCGGGACTTTCGTAGTAAGATTCAATGTCGCTTTGTCAGAAGGCCTGTCCCAGCACGGAAACCACTTCCGTGCTCCTTCAGGCTCACAGTCTGTGAATATCATGCCGTTGCTTGCATAGAACGCGCCATCACTTACATTCAGGTGACGATAATAAATCTTCACCTGAACAATTCTCCCTTCCTGATATGTCGAATCAAGCGTGATTGTGAGAATGTTGGACGTATGCGTAAACGAAACGCCCGCCAGCGCAACAGAATCAATAACCATTGATGTATTCACCGCATTCAGCGCTATTGAGGACAATACTGAATCGACGCGAAACGTGATCACGTTGCTGGCCGTAAACGATTTCGGATACGGAGTGAAGAAGCAACTGTACAAATCAAGGTCGAGCTTGTAGTCCAGAACGTCGAAGGAATGCTTCGGGCTTCCGGGCGACAATGCAAGCCGATCAAATTGGTGGATGGAGTTTTGCTTCTTCTCTGCACAATATTCCGCTCCCTTTCGAGCCGGATCAAATGATTGTGCTTGCACGTACCCGACACACATGATCACGAGCAGCGCTCCGAGGAGGCATCTCTGTATCATATAGTTTCCTTTGTATTGTGAATAATGTAACGTTTACACTCCAGTTTAGTGTCGATGAATGTCCTGATGCATAATACGCCTCGTTTCATGCAGACGGTCGTCAGCAGGCAAATCAACCAAACGCTGGTTCATATCTTCGTCATCTTCATGTGCGAGTAACTTTGCAACATAGTTGATGATGCTCGGCGGGAAGATTCCCTCCCTTTCGTAGAGGTCCTTTTTTTCCACAAGAATTCGTGATGACTCCACGCAACTTTTGGGAAGCGCAGTCAACGTGCCAAGGAGTTTGTGATCTTTGAAAATATTTCCCGCAACATAGAGTCGTTCCGCGATATCTGTCGACTCATCTGATGTCAGACCCCATTCCGCTGCCATCGTGATTCCGGCCATCATCAGATGTACCATGGCGCTTCCGTCCGGACTCCGGAGTTCGACTGTCTGACGTCCCTCTCCCTGCTCCAGTTTTTGCTTTTGCTGCGGATTGAGGACTTGAGCAAGATTGTTCAGGCTTGCCCACCCGAGCGGCACACGAATCATGGCGCTTCTATTCATGTCGCTCCAGCAGATTCTTGTCGGCGCCTCCTGGTTTGGCACAAGTCGCAAATACGCGGCAGACACGGTGTTTCCAAATGCGGTTAACGAATCTGCATAGGTGCACAGGCCGCCAATGACTTTCTTTGCAGTCGCGGAGAGTTTTCCCGACTCATCCGTCATGATATTCTTTCCATTGCGAAGAACTTCCATGTGCACGTGCAGGCCGTTTCCGGCAACGCCTTCTTCGAGTTTGGGTGTGAATGTCGCCACGCAGCCATGTTTGTAAGCAACATTCCGAATCAGCCACCGGGCAAGCACGAGAGAATCCGCTGCATCTACAATGGGCTGCGGAAGGAATTCCACCTCCAACTGCTCGGCCTGCTTTCCTGCAATTTCTTCCACGTCACTGCGCACACTCTCAACATACCCCACCTCGCTGTGTGCATACTTCACAGAGCCGGTACACTGCGAGATGTATCGAACCATTTCATCCAACACTAACCCGCTTTTCACAAACGGGCCGGCGGCATGATACCCCCGTTGTTTTGAGGAAAGATAGATGTTTGATTTATTCTCGCTTAACAGGAAAAACTCAAGTTCACCGAGGGCGTACAATTCCAGCTTCGTTCGTTCCTTGAACAGCCTGCTTGCATTGTGAAGAATGGTATCAGGCGCAAAAGGGGCCAGCTGGCCCTCACGCGTAAGATAGCGACAGATAAAGTCCAGACTGCTTTCATCAAATGGATTGAGGAATGCAGTCTTATAGACGGGAACGACATATAAGTCGGAAAGCGCTGTATCAACCATTCCCTTGAACAACGATGAGCCGTCAACCCTCTCGCCATCCGCAAGAATACGCTCGGCCTGATATCGACTTGATACCGGGATTTTCAGTTCTTTGAGTTTGCCGTCGAGCGCGGTATACCGGAATGTGATTCGCTCGATGCGCTTTTGCTCAATCACCGCAATCATGTCTTCGCGTGTGAAATCTTCCGGCCGCTTGTCGACAAGTAACGATATGGGATTGGTCAGGGCGTAGCTGGCGTTCATAGTCATTGTGTTGATATGGGGTTTCGTATTTTTCCGTAGTGATAGTATGCTGCACAGGCGCCTTCGGACGACACCATCGGGGCACCGAGCGGGTGTTCCGGGTTACACTCGTTTCCAAATGCGGGGCACTCGTGAGGTTTCCGTATTCCTCGCAGCACGTCTCCTGCAATGCACATAGCAGGTTCTTGAACCTCGATTGATTCAACTCCGAATATCTTCCCGGCGTCAAAATCAGCGTACAGTTCGGATAAGCCGAATCCGCTTGATGGAATTTCGCCGATCCCTCGCCATTTCCGATCAATTACAGCAAACACTTCTCTTAACAATGCTCGTGCGGCCAGATTTCCTTCTCTACGCACAGAGCGGGAATACTGGTTTTCCACCTCACATCGCCCTTCTTCAAGCTGTTTCACCGTCATGTAAATTCCCTGAAGGATATCAACCGGCTCGAAACCCGTAACAACAATCGGGACCTTGTACTTCTCAACAAGAGGAAAGTACTCTTCGTAACCCATCACGGTGCAAACATGTCCCGCTGCCAGCAATCCTTGTACCCTGCTTGTTGAAGATGAGAGAATTGCCGCGATAGCAGGCGGAACCAAAACATGTGAACTGAGTATTGAGAAATTCAGAATGTTCCGCCTTCTTGCTTCTTTCACGGCCATTGCATTGGCAGGGGCTGTTGTCTCGAAGCCCACCGCGAAGAAGACTACGCGTTTGTCGGGATTGTTTTTCGCGACAGTCAATGCGTCGAGGGGTGAATACACCATCCGTACATCTCCACCCTCGGCTTTGACTGCAAGCAGATCCTTGTGTGAGCCGGGTACACGCAGCATGTCTCCAAACGATGTGAAGATAACATCCGGTCGTGAGGCGATTGCTATCGCCTTGTCGATAATTTCAAGAGGCGTTACGCACACCGGGCAACCGGGGCCGTGAACAAGCTGGATTTCTTCGGGCAAGAGTGATTCAATTCCACTTTTTACAATCGAATGGGTTTGTCCGCCGCAGATTTCCATGAGAGTCCACGTACGTGTCGTGATCCTCTTGATTTCTTCTGCATAACGTCGGGCTATCTCACCATCGCGATATTCATCGATGAATCTCATGCTACACGTCTCCGTCTTGTTTCAACTCATCAAGCCCTTCACCCATCTTTCGCAGAATATCCAGAGTCTCCTTCGCCTCCTTTTCATCAACCTTGCTCAACGCAAAGCCCACATGCACAAGAACATACTCTCCCACGTTCACGTCGGGCAGCCATTCCAGGCAAACACGCCGCTGAATGCCGGCGAAGCTGACATTCCCCATCACAGGTTGAGCATCCTTTTCTATCGTCAAAACCTTTCCGGGAATTGCAAGACACATTGCGGGCCTCCTTTTCGAGACGTCTTAGTTATCCGATGGAATCAGCACAAATGGATTGTGCAACAACTCATGGTCAGGCATGTTATCAGCCCTAACATTCATCTTCGCGGCACAGACGACCTGCCCCAGCGAGATCCCGCCGTCATTCGGTGGAATTCGTTGATGCCAGTAAGGCGTAAAGCCTTCTTGACGAAGCCGTTCCACTGTACGTTCGGTGAGGTACCTGTTTTGAAAGCAGCCTCCGGTCAAAGCGACTCGCCCCGTACCATGAAGACGAGCAACTCCGACAATCATCTCGGCAAGAGTGTTATGGAATTTAGCCGAAATAAGTGACACGGGTATTCCAACATTCACATCGTGAATAATTCCAACAATCATCGGAGCCCAGTTGATGCTGAATCGCAGCGGATCATGTTGTGTTGTTTCAATATGATAATCGTAGAATGACTGCTGCTCATTACTGTCAATGGCATATTCCAGAGCCATCGCAGCCTGCCCTTCGAAGGTCACTTTGTGCGCGAGATTCGCAATCGACGCAACCGCGTCAAACAGGCGGCCGACGCTTGTCGTTCGGGGAGAGTTCACGCCTTGAACCATCATCCGCTGGATGAGTCGCAAATCCGTATGTGTAAACGCAGAAACAGGCCACAGATCCTTCATAACAAAAACATCATCACCGAGCATCGTATGAAGCAAACCAATTGCAACGCGCCTGGGCTCGCGGACGGCCTGCGAACCACCGGGAAGACTAAACTCCTTGAAAGCAGCAACGCGTCGGAATTCTGAACCATCCACTAAAAAAAACTCTCCTCCCCATATTGTGCCGTCAAATCCGAGCCCTGTCCCATCCCACGACACACCAAGCACATTGTCATCAAGTTCATTCTCAGCCATGCAAGCCGCCACATGGGCAATGTGATGCTGGACGTGTGTGAGAGGCAGGCCGGTGGACTGTGCGTATTGCGTGGAAAGATAATCAGGATGCAAATCTGTGACAGCCAGTTCCGGGGAAATCGCCAGAAGACTCTGAAGGTCGCCGGTAACATTCGTAAATGCACTGAGTGCTTCCGGTGTTTCGAGATCGCCAATGTGTTGGCTCACAAACACATTTCTTCCGCTTGACACTGATACCGTGTTCTTCTGATGGGCGCCGACAGCAATCATCGTCGGTATTTCATTCTTTACTCGAATCGGAAGCGGAGCGTAGCCCCTGGCTCGCCGCAACACCTGTTCCCTACCCAACATGACTCTTACAACCGAATCATCGACATGCCGTTGAATGGGACGGTTATGGACAAGAAACAGATCGGCAATTCCCTGAAGCCTTTGCAACGCTTCATATTCATCAATGCAAATTGGTTCATCGGAAACATTTCCACTCGTAGCAACAACGGGGCTACTGAATTCTTTCATTAAGAGATGATGAAGCGGAGTATACGGCAACATTGCGCCAATGTACGGGTTCGCGGGAGCTACCGAGGGCGCAATGTGTGAATTGTTGTCTGATCGCTTCCGAAGCAGAACGATCGGTGCTTCAGAGGATTGAAGGGCCTGTCGTTCCAAAGCGGATACTTCACATTCCATCCGTATCTCCGAAAGTGAAGGAAACATCACCGCAAACGGCTTCGCCTCACGACGCTTTCTATATCGCAGCTTCACTACAGCATCTTCGTTTGCTGCATCAACGAGCAGGTGAAAACCGCCGAGACCTTTCACGGCAACAATTCTGCCTGCGTGAATGTGCTGCACGACAGCGGTTACTGCTTCACTTCCCTTTGAGACTATTTGTCCGTCGGCATTCCACAACTCAATATGCGGCCCGCACTGCGGGCACGCAATCGGCTGCGCATGAAACCGGCGGTCACCCGGATTGTCGTACTCACGCCGGCATTCCACACACATATCGAACTGCTTCATCGTTGTATTGACGCGATCGTACGGCAGCGACTGAATAATGCTGAATCGCGGGCCGCAATGTGTACAATTGATGAAGGGATACAGATACCGACGATTCAACGGATCGAACAACTCGCTCAAACACTCAGGGCATATGGCGATGTCGGGAAGAACAAGAGCCGTTTGCTTACCTGTATGATTGCTCGATCGAATTTCAAACCCGGAGTAGTGTACCGCATCAAGGTACGTTGATTCCAAGCTTTGAATGAAAGCGTGCTGCGGCTTCTCCGACACAACACGAAGAAGAAACATCTCCAACGAATCCTTGGCACCTTCAACCTCAATGCAAACTCCTTGCGGGGAGTTTTCTATCCAGCCGTTCAAATGACAATCGGACGCAAGCCTGAATATGAACGGACGGAACCCCACACCTTGCACGGCACCGTGAATCACAACTCTTAGCCGGGACATGTTTGCAATACGCATAGCGCTCAATGAGTTGGCAAAATGGTTCAGCCTTTTGGAGGTTACTGTAGCATAAGTCAACAATCATGCCCTCTAAAATGCTTTTTTCAGCGGGTTTTGGAGTATTTTCCTGGCGTGATTTCTCACAAATGGGACTCCAACCCCTCCCTTTTGTCATATTTGGGAGTTGGAAGTGTGGCAGGATTGCAGGGAGGATTTATGAGCAAGACTCTGTGCGCAACAGCCGCTCGATATCACGTTCGACCAAGTGAATGAGATCCGGCACCATGCGTACAACAGACTCCGATAGCCCTACACCAGCCTCGAATGATTCGCCTTCAAGTCCGTACAGAATAAGAGATTGCGGAAGCTCATCAAGGTCACGCGCAAGCTCGATAGCATCGCCCACGCCAAAAGTATGACTCGACGAATGAAAGAGATGTTTCGGAATTTTCTCGCGCTTTGCATCAAGTCGATGCAGCATACCCGCGGGCCCCCCTGACACAACGGCATCAATGATGAGTACATGTTCCGCGTCGCTCCACGCAGACATAAGTGAGGAACCTTCCCCGCTGAGCTCGATCATTCTTGCGTCATTGTTCACACGACGACGCAGCGTGCGCAGAACGCAGATGCCCAGCCCGTCATCACTTCTGTACTCGTTGCCAACGCCTATGACCAGTAGTGACTCCGGTCTCTGTTTGTTCGTCCTCTTCCTTCTTGCAGAAGGTGTTATACTCTGTTGCATCACCATCCCCTTATGCCTCGCGGATGCTGCCACCCGCGTCACGCACCAATAGCTTGTCGAATCGCTTGTGCAAGATCTTCCGGGGTATCGGTACCTATGCGATAGTGCTTACCTGTCTTCATAGTCAAATCAACTGCATGTGTACCCGACACATTGTAGAGCCAACCTTCAGGCATCCAGCGGATACCGAAACCATAGTGTACCGGATTTGAGACTACAAAGCAGTCTCGTACCTGATTCAAATCGAATGTCTTTCGAATCACTCCCGGCCCAAATGAAATCACGAGGATTCTGTTCTCGATTGTCACGGTCAGCGTCGAGAGCAGAATCAGGGACACATCAAGTGCAACAAGCACAAGCAGACCTGTCCAACTGAATCCAAGATAGATCATCCAGAATGTTGCACAGAATATCCCGAGCGCCAGCAGTCCCACCATAACCATACCGATTTGTGTGTGTTCATAGCGCGTTGCCATATTTTTACCCTCCTTTCAGAAGATACTAAACATTATGACGGGCGCAGATCTTACTCCTTCTCCAAGGTCACAAAATGCGTTGCGCACGATATACACGGGTCGTAGTTACGCACTGCCTGCTCCGCCTTCCATGTCAGTTTCTCACGTGGCAAGTCAACGTTCGCCGAGACAAAGAGCCGCAAATCGTTTTCTATTGTTGGTTGATTTTGTGCTGTGGGGGGCACAATCTTCGCATCAAGAATCGTCCCGTCATCATTTACCCGATAGCGGTGATATAATGTGCCTCGCGGTGCCTCGCTTGCTCCGAATCCGATGCCGGATTGCGGTTGAATTTCAACCGACGGTTGCCCGGGCATTTCGTATTGATTGATGATGCGAATAGCTTCTTGGTATGCATGAATGGTTTCAATGGCACGAACGACAATACTCTTGAATGGATTCTTTACCACAGGAGCCACACCGATATCACGTGCCACTTGTTTAGCTGTCTCCGACAGGGTGTCGAAACTCAAATTGAAACGGGCAAGCGGTCCAACAGCATACGGTCCCTTCCCTTTTTCCACAGAATGAAGGGCGTTTGAGTGGGGAATATGCCGTTCCTCAAAGTGGAATTCGTACTCACGAATGGCGATATCCAATCCGCTGCTGCTGACGAATCTCCCGCCGATAAGCGGATACTCATGCGGATACTTCAACGATACAAACTCATAGTCAACTTCGAAATCAGGGAACTCAAACGTATTGACAAGTTTAGCCGTTTCTATTGCACCCTCCAGCCCCCATTTCAGTTCATCAAGTTTCTTCTCCAACTCTGATTCTGTCGGTACACGATAGAAGCCGCCGACCTTGACATTGATCGGATGTATCTCCCGTCCTCCGATCAGAGTCATCAGATCGTTGCCGATTTTCTTCATGCGAAGGGCTTTCTTCACAAGGTCCGGCTGGTCTTTTGCGAGAAGTAGCGCATCTTCATAGCCCAGAAAATCCGGCGCATGAAGCAGGTAGATGTGAAGAACATGGCTTTCAATCCATTCACCGCAGTAGAGAAGTTTTCTCAGTTCCCGCAGTTGGCCATCAACTTCTATCTCGAAGGCATCCTCCATTGCCGTTACGGCGCTCATCTGATATGCAACGGGACAAATACCGCAAATGCGAGCTGTGATATCAGGTGCTTCAGAGTAATCCCTCCCGCGAAGAAACGCTTCGAAGAAGCGGGGTGGCTCAAATATCTTGAACTTCACATCCGTCACCTTCCCCTCGCTGATCTTGACAAACACCGCTCCCTCACCTTCAACACGGGCAAGTTGGTCGACTTTGATAATCCTATTTTTCATGCGCGTCGCTCTCCTTTCGGAACGCCTCTGCATATGCGTTAAACCCGCGGAACAAGAGCATGATGTCATGATTGCCCATTTCCAACTCTTTCAGTTGCTTGCTCAACGAAGCAGGGTTTGGATTTTCCATCGGTCCAAAACAGCCGTAGCATCCGCGATTGAACGAGGGGCATATTGCCCCGCAACCCACTTGCGTAACAGGACCGAGGCAAGGCGTCCCCTTTGCGACCATCACACAAATATTCCCCTTGGTCTTACAATCGATGCAGAGACTGTGCGCCGGTATGTTCGGCTTTCTCTTACTGAGGTACGCATTGACTACCTCAAGGAGTTGATATTTATTGATAGGACATCCTCGCAATTCAAAATCAACATGTACATACGACCCTACAGGCATTGAGCGGTCGAGTGTCGAAATATGTTCGGGGGAGGCGTACACAAGTCTCGTAAACTCCTTCACATCCTTCCAATTCCGCAATGCCTGTATACCGCCGGCTGTTGCGCATGCGCCTATTGTAATCAGTACTTTGCACTCCTTGCGAATATGCCTGATCCGTTCAACATCATGCGGAGTGGTGATGCTGCCTTCCACCAATCCGATGTCGTACGGGCCGCGCAGGACGCGTCGGCTTGCTTCAGGGAAGTTGGCAATCTCCACTGCTCCCGCAACCGGAAGGAGTTCATCCTCAGCGTCAAGAAGAGAGAGCTGGCACCCATCGCAGGATGCAAACTTAAATACCGCCAGTTTCGGTTTCTTTGCAGGCATCTCTACAACTCCTTCCTATCCAGCAATGGTCGAATCCGAGGGAGCGGAAACACGGGGCCATCTTTGCAGATGAATGTCGGTCCGTATTGGCAATGCCCACAGAAGCCGACTGCACACTTCATGTTCCGCTCCATCGAAAGGTAAACTCTATCAAGCGGCAAGCCGCGACGTTCAAGCTCGTCAATTGTATATTTCATCATGATCTCGGGTCCGCAGACATACGCTATCGTGTTACGCGAATCAAGCTTTATATACGACAGGAGAGAGGTCACAACGCCGATGTGACCTTTCCACGACGAGTCACCACGATCAACCGTTACCAGAACTTCCACATTCTTCGCATCCTCCCATCGTTCAAGCTCCACGCGGTAAAGCAAATCCAGCGGACTTCTGCCCCCATACAGAATGATGATACGCCCGTACTCGTCGCGTTTCTTCAGGAGGGAGTAGATTACAGGCCGCAAAGGTGCAAGTCCGATGCCCCCGGTGATAACACAGACATCCCGTTTCTGTGCGACATCAAGCGGCCAACTTGAACCGTACGGGCCGCGAACGCCGATGACATCGCCCCTCTTCTTCTGGGAAAGCGCCGTCGTCACCGTGCCTACCCGATGAATTGTATGGTCGAGAGTTCCTGTTCTTGACGGGTCAGAGCTGATTGAAATTGCCGCCTCCCCTATTCCGTATACATACAGCATATTGAATTGACCGGGGAGGAACGAAAATTCACCCAGCGTCCCGTTCATATCCAGAGTGAGAGTGAACGTGTCGTCATTCTCCCAAATTACTTTGCGGATCGTGACGGGATACGTCATCATAGCATCCGACATCGGCAACGAGCGATTTGCCAACTCATCCTTCATGGCATTACTCCTGATGAGGTAATGCCATACATGTCGAGCAACTGCAGCCGCGTTGCCTCGAGACGTCGCTCCATTACGGAGGCCAGACGCTTCAACATTTCATAGCCGAAATGCGCGTCTGTTTCGCATTTGTTGCGGAGGCACTCTGCATCGAGAGCAATTGTGCGCGTGTCCATCACGGCCACACCGCTGAAGTGCCAGCGATACGGGGAGATGAGCCACGACCATCCAAGCACCTCACCGGGACCGACAGTCTGAATGCGGATACCGCCCCGTCCGCTCACTTCCGTTTCCAAAGCCACACGTCCGCTACGAATGAGAAAGAACTTGTTCGCCAGTTCTCCCTCGTTGATAAGACGGGAATTCTCTGCAAACCTGACGTTTGTTGCACACCCAATCAATGTCTGCATGTGTTCATCTGACAAGCCGCGAAGAAACGGATGCTGACGGAGAATTATGGTTAGGTCTTCCATGCTCAATCTCCTTACGAGTTGATTGTTGAGATACTTGTTTCTCGAATGTGTTGTGCCTCGTGAGTTATATCAATCCCCACAGGGCACCACGTAATACAGCGACCGCACCCGACGCAACCCGATGTCCCGAACTGATCATGCCAGTGTGCGAGTTTGTGCATCATCCACTGACGATACCGCGTCCGTGTTGACATGCGGATGTTCCCGCCTGCTATTTTGGTGAAGTCCGAAGTGAAGCAGGAGTCCCATCGGCGCCATCGTTCTGCATGATCGCCGGTGAGGTCTGTGATATCATCCACGGTGGAACAGAAACACGTCGGACACACCATTGTGCAGTTGGCACATGCAAGACATCGTTTTGCGACGTCGTCCCATTCAGGATGCTCATAATTGTCGTTCAGCAACTGCGGCAATCCTTCCGTTTCGAGAGATTTACACATGCCAGCAGCCGATGTTGACAGCAGATCCAAGGCACGCTCGATTTCATTCTTCTCAGCCTGTCTATGTGTGACGTCTTCAAGTATGCTCTGCCCCAATTCGCTGCCCACGTCAACAACGAAATGATGAGTACCGTTCTCGCATATCTCTGTCAGCGCCAAATCGAATGCATGTGTAGCCCGTGGTCCCGTGTTCATTGACACGCAGAAGCAATTTCCGGCAGGGCGTGTGCAGTTCACTGCAATAACACACGCATCCTTTCTTGTTGACACATATCGGGCATCGCTATACTGACCGCCATCAAAAACGGAGTCGTTGATTTTTATCGCACCGATTTCGCAAGGACGAACTCCCAGAAACGCATACTTTGGGGATGGAGTAGCGGAATCCGATACAATCTCAAAGCCCTTCCCTTCCCGCTTTGCAGAAAAGAGCTTCAGCCGGGGTGGATACAAATATTTCTTCCAGGATTGCGGGCCCACTACATAACCGAGGATTGCTTCATCTTCCTCATGCCTCAGGAAGTACGAGCCGGGCTGTTGTTCATCGTGACAGCCCTTCGGCAAGTCGGAAGCAGAAAGAATGACGTCGAGCGCGATTGCCCCATCACGGGCAACAGGCCCGATGACCGTGTAATCCCGTTTGCGCAATGCCGAAAGCAGTTCATCAAAATGGGTGAACCCGATAATAACCATTTCCTGATCCTCGAAGAATGACATGTGTTGTTGAGCAGATGGTTGTCAATCAATTACCGCGCAGTTTACGTGCCACAGGAATCTTTAGAATTCAAGGGAACCTAACGAAATGACTTCATGCAAATGCAACAATTTCCCACTTCTGGGAAACCGGAGTACGCCGCTTCTCAGATTTGAAAATTAAACGAGTTAGTGTATATTTGTTCAACAACATCTCATGCTGCAATACCCGACACCATCGAATGCAAGAACCTGATCTCAATATCGTTCACCCCTTCATTGAAGAATACCTGAAACAAGTATCTCCCGAACGGGATTCTATTCTCACTGAAATGGAAACACTTGCGAGCAAGACCAACTTTCCAATTGTTGGCCCGCTTGTCGGACGCCTGTTGACACTCCTCGCTTCTGCCACAAATGCCCGGCGCATTATCGAGTTGGGCTCCGGCTTCGGCTACTCAGCGTATTGGTTTGCACAAGGAACATCTGACGAAGCACACATCATCTGCACGGATTCGAAAGAAGAGAATGCACAACGCGCGATGGAATGGCTGCGTCGCGGAGGATTGGATACGAAGATTGATTTCAGAATTGGTGATGCGCTGGACGTACTTACATCAGAAGAGGGGCCGTTCGATATCATGTTCTGCGATATCGACAAACATGATTACCCGCGGGCACTGTCACTTGGGATTCCGAAACTGCGTCGTGGAGGGCTGTTTCTTGCAGACAATGTTCTGTGGAAGGGACGCGTCCTCGCCGATAAGCCAGACGAAAAGACGGCAGCAGTTCTCACCTTTAACAGGATGCTCTATTCCGACTCACGAATCTTCACAACAATCCTTCCTATCAGGGATGGAATTTCACTCAGCATGAAACTCTGAGGACTCGTGACACTCACCGTCCTCGCATCTGTTTTCCTTCTTCTCATCCTCGTGGTTGCATTCGTCGGTTTCAAGGCCGTCATCAAGCAAGGAAAGCCACCTGAAGAATTCAATATGGAGAAATGTTCACTTTGTCGTGAGAAGTTCAACACTTCGATGCTCGTCGAGCGACAAATCGGTGATTACAAACTTCTCTACTTCTGCCCCACGTGTATTCAGCGCCTCCACAACGAACTGCTTAGCAAGAATTAGATCTGCCTCGTCCCACGATCCAGCAAAACGTGAAATTCCTCCCAATTCCTGTTGGCTCTTGACTTCTTCCATTGACTTTCGTAACATTTTGCGCGCATCTTACCCGTGGGGGTGGGGAATGGCAAAATCACGAACCGCTCTTTGACAAATACGGAGGTTCCGATGGTTTATCATCTCCTTCATGAAGCAAGCACTCAGTGGAAATGGGAGCTTCGCACCAATGCAGGCAAGCTTATCGCTATCTCCGGAGTCTTGTTCAGATCAAAGGAAAATTGCCTGACGGCCATTCGTGCCGTACAGAAATCAGGATCGGCACCGGTTGCCGATGCAAGTTATCCGCTCCCGGTGCGGGAAAAGGAGTCTTCGCAGGCGTAGATCTTTCAGCTTGGGAAACACCCTCAGTTTATGAAAGTCCGGCAGACGGGCAGAGGTGACTCACCAAGCAGTTTTCACAGCGCGGCACCCGCGCTATGCACGTTTTCCTTCCGTGAAGAATCAGAACTGTTCCAAGATCAATCCATTGCTTCTTCGGGAACAATTCTGTCAGGTCTGCTTCAATTTTTTCAGGCGTATCCTGATCCGTGAAGCCAAGGCGGCGCGAAAGCCTGTGCACGTGAGTGTCGACAACCACACCTGATGGAATTCCGAACGCCTGCCCGAGCACAACATTGGCAGTCTTACGGCCCACCCCGGGCAGTGTTACTAATTCTTCCAACTTTACAGGCACTTCTCCCCCGTATCGATCCACAATACCTTTGCTGCACCCTATAATGCTCTTCGTTTTCATCCGATAGAAACCTGTTGAGCGTATGTCTTGCTCAAGTTCGGCCGGATGTGCGGCCGCAAATGCTTGTGGAGTTCTATATTTCTTGAACAGTCCGGGCGTCACCATGTTCACCCGTTCATCTGTGCATTGAGCGGAGAGAATTGTGGCAATCAGAAGCTGGAATGCATTCTCATGATGGAGTGCAGTGATAGGATGAGGAAACTCTTTCTTCAGAAGTCTGAAGATGTGTTGTGCCCGCTGCCTCTTTGTCGTCGAATCTTCGAACGTGGGCCTTCGCTTACGCTTCGTTGGCATATCACTTACTCTTGAACCTTCGTATACTGCAATGAATCCGGCGCATACCGAGCATTGGGAATCAGGAGACGTTGAACGACCTCGCCATTGACAATTGTGCGATCGATAATCTCTTCGACATCCTCCTTCTTCACTCCTCCGTACCAGATTCCTTCCGGATAGATTACCAGGGTTACCCCGAATTCGCAGGCATCGAGACAGCCTGCATTATTTGCGCGCACAATCGGCGCGAGGCCTCGTTTTTTCAGTTCATCCTTGATCTTGTCGCGTACTTCTGCAGAGCCTTTCTCCAGACAGCAACCTTTGGGATGTCCCGGTTCCCGTTCGTTTATGCAAACAAAGATATGGCGTTGATAACGTGGCATTGTCTGATTGTGGGAGTTAGTGGAGATTGTGTTTTGATTACGACTGTGATTTCCGGTCCTTCAAAAGGATGCCAATCCCGACCAGAATCAGAAGAACGGGCCAGAAGTGACGCATCAGAGATCTGAATGCCATAACCCCCAAGCTATCCAGAAGGAAGATGGTACCAAGGGCTATCAGAAGAATCCCAAGCCAATATCGTTTCATAATCATCTACCAGTATGAAGTTGTGATTGCAACATCGCCACGCACAACAGCCAAGCACGCAGCTCTTTCGTTTCGTTCGAACAACTTCTCCTCAATCAATTTCGCTTCGAGCTTCGTGGGCGGCGCGAGATTCTCGGCACCGGAAACAACCGTGACTTTGCACCATCCGCAAATGCCGTCACCGCTGCACGATTGTCCGATGGGTACATCGGCCTGATTTGCAGCGGCAAGAATGGTTGCACCCGCTTGAATCTGTCTTGCTTTCTTAAAAGGAATAAAGACAACGGTCGGCATTTCACGTTCCGGAAATATTCAGCAACTTGAGCATATCCTTCAGGGACCGGGTATTCAATACATCCTTCTTCTCCAGCCAACCTTTCCGGGCAATCCCGACTCCATAGAAAACATCCCGCAGTCCTTCGATGTTGTGGGCATCCGGATTAATTGCAATCATCACACCCTTCTCTTTTGCATACTTCACAAGTCGCCAATCCAGATCAAGCCTTGTCGGATGGGAATTGATTTCGATTACCTTGCCGTAATCTGCCGCGCAGTTGATGATTTCTATCATGTTAACCGGGTAACCCTCCCGCGATAACAGCAATCGTCCGGTCGGATGGCCGAGCATTGTCACGTGCTTGCTTTTCAATGCCTTGAGGATTCGTTTCGTCATCTCCTTTTCGTCATTCTTGAAGCTGCTGTGTACCGAGGCGACTACATATTCGAAGGAGCTCAGCATTTTCTCCGACCAATCCAAATCACCGTTCGGCAGAATGTCGCATTCCGTCCCTTTGATGATTCGAAATCCCTTGAGTTTCTTGTTGAGTTCATCGATCTCCTTGAACTGGGCCTTCACCTTTTCTTCACCCAAACCTCCTGCGTATGCGGCAACCTTGCTGTGATCAGCAATTCCCAGATACTCCCAACCCAAGTTCTTTGCAGCCGTTGCCATTTGTTCAAGCGAATTGACGCCGTCACTGTATGTTGTGTGGCAATGAAACGTGCCGCGGATATCCTGCTCTTCAATAAGATCCGGAAGCGCATCTCTCTCCGCTGCATCGAATTCGCTCCCGCCTTCCCTGATTTCCGGCGGAATATAGGCAAGTGTAAGGGCTTTGTACAAATCAGATTCGTCCTTGCATCGAACAACCTTCTTTGCTTTCCCGCGTTTTGTCTCTGCGCCGATTTCCGAGAATCCGTATTCATTGAGGCTCCAGCCGAATTTCTTCGCGCGTGTGCGCATTTCGACGTTATGCTCTTTGCTTCCTGTGAAGTAATTCAGCGCAAATGGGAATTCACTTTCATCAACAATCCGCAAATCGCAATTGATGCCCGCCTTCAACACAACGCTCGATTTTGTCTCACCCTTCCCAACCACCGTCTGAACCTCGGGATGAGAAACAAATGCATCCATTATGGCCGAACGCTGAGAATCCTTCGCACTGACCACGATGTCGATATCACCTATCACCTCTTTCTTCCGACGCAGGCTACCGGCTATTTCAGCTCGCACGACACCCTTCTGCTTCTTGAGGTGATGAAGAATCGCATTCGCCGGAATGAATGCCGCGGGGTATAAATGCTTGTCACTTCGGACGCGCAGGGCTTCTATACCTTTGAGAATATTCTGCTCCGTCTTCACACCAAAGCCGGCAAGGTCGGCAAGTCTGTTGGCTCTTGCCGCTTCTTCCAATTCGTCGAGTGACGTGATCTTCATTTTGTCAAACAAGATCTTCACCTTCTTCGGGCCGAGACCGGAAATCCTCAGCATGTCGGGTACACCGGGTGGAAAGGATTTCTTTAGCTCTTCATAATCGGTCGACCGATCCTTTGTCACGAGATCAGAAACAATCTTGGCTATGCTCTCCCCAACCCCCGGAATCTCCCGAATCCCGCCTGAAGCGACCAGATCATGCAGGTCGTCGGAAGTGCCTTCGAGTGCGCGGGATGCATTATGAAATGCACGGGATTTGAACGGATTTGCTCCCTGCAATTCAAGAAGGGTTCCCATTTCATCGAGGATTGAAACGATAGTTTTCTTATCGAGCGGCATACAATTGAAGGTTCAGCTAAACGGCGATTGCTTCGGGCGACGGAGAATAGAGTTCCAAAAATTTTGTGAGATGGTCAAGAATCGGCCCGGCTTCGGTGAACTGCATGAGTTCCATTCTTACCTTTGAGACATGCGGCATACCGCGCAAAAAGCCGGAGTAGTGTTTTCGAAGTTCGATAACGCCGGCCCGCTCGCCCTTGAACTCCACCGAGAGTTTCAGATGTTCACGCAACAGGTTCACACGTTCTTCAATCGTTGGTTCCGGCAGTATCTCTCCGGTTGCCATGAAGTGTTTGGCCTGGCGAAAGATCCACGGATTAAGCACAGCCCCCCGACCGATCATGACAGCATCGCAACCCGTTGCATCAAACACGTTCTTCACATTCTGCGGAGAAACAATATCTCCATTCACGATAATCGGAATAGAAACAGCTTCCTTGATCTTCGGAATCCAGCTATAGTCAACCTCGCCTTTGTGCCCCTGATCGCGTGTCCGGCAATGGACAGCAAGCGCCCTGATGCCGACGGCCTCACACATTCTCGCCACATCAACAATCCTGATGTTGTTCTTGTCCCAGCCGAGACGTGTCTTCAGTGTTACCGGAGTTTTGACCGCATTGACAACTGTTGAGGCAATCTTCTCCATTTTGGGAAGATCGCGCAACAGCCCAGCTCCTGCTCCACGCATCGCAACATCCTTCACCCAGCAGCCGCAGTTGATATCAATAATGTCGGGTGAGAAGCTTTCCGCCAGTTGAGCAGCCCCGTTCATTGAAGAGGGTTCCCCGCCATAAATTTGAATTCCAAACGGACGTTCTTCTTCCCAAAAGAACATTTTCTTCTTCGTCTTCTCCGTGTTGCGGACAAGACCCTCGGAATTCACAAACTCGGTATAGACAATATCCGCACCCAGCCGCTTACAGATGACTCTGAACGGCAAATCCGTAACGTCCTCCATCGGTGCAAGAAGGATGCCCTTGTCGATTTCGATATTTCCGATTTTCATGAGGCTAAGATAGGAAAAACGGAAATGAGTTCATACAGAAGAGAATAGCATCATCCGAACCGGATCGCGGCACGCTTGCGAGCTTTTTCCGCTTCCACTTCCCTGTTGCGCGGTGGCGACTGTGTTTCGAGGGAATCAAGAAGCTTGCGTGCTACTTTTGCAATATCTGTAACGGCTCGTTCGAAGGCCAGTCGGTTTGCCGCCGATGGCTTGTTAAAGCCGCTCAACTTGCGGACGAATTGCAGAGAAGCCGCTTCGACTTCTTTATTGGTGGCCGGAGGGTCGAAGTTGAAGAGGATTTTGATATTACGGCACATAGGCGTCCCGGTGTTGAAGAATGATTCTGGTACAAGAACTTTCTGTACACAGAATATCGAACCGCCGGAACATTTGCAACTCTAACTTCCGATTCTTTGGTGACTACCTTATTTCAGGCACACGGAAGCTCTCCCACCAATTAGTGATGGCATAGGTCTTGACATAGAAGCCGGGATAGTACGGAGGACGAAACGCGGGATTCGAAAGCCGATCATCATAGCGGTACCGCTTGGAGAACCCGCTGATGATATTGGAGCCGGAGAATGTACCGACCGGCCCTCTTGTATCCTGCACAATCGAGCCGTAGAAGCGCAATTCCCCGCTTACCGGGCGAGTATTGTACTTTTCAGCCACGAACGAACCGTCGCGAGAAAACACACATGCGTCAATCTCACAATGCGTATTGTTTGCAGGATTGGTTGCTACAATGATGTTTTTCTCTGCAACAAGACCCAGCAAGTCATCGCTGTTCGGTATTGTTCTCGGATTCTGCTCGTATCGAACATTGTCGTCGATATACAGATCTCTAAGGGAGGCGATTGTGAGCCGACCATCAAGCGTTCCCTTGACCCGTACCGTGTCGGTCGAGAGGATAACCCCGTTGAACGCCGGATTGCTTAATGCAATAGTGTCGGGAGATGGATCTGACGGTGTGCGTCTGATGACTGCAATGCCGTCGTTGTTCGCGGATGTACCCGGCACCAAATCGACGAAAATTCTTTCGGTATACCTTACCCCGCCCGATGTCGAGGCATCTATCACTGCCGTAAGGTCGTCCGGAAAATCAATGGGCGCAACTCCTGTTTCGTATCCCTTTTTGAATATCGCTTTGTTAGTTCCCGTCCCCGGCTTTGGATTGAATGCCTTTGAGGTTGTCACCTTTTCATAAAATGTCGGTCGTCCATTGACGTGAAGATTCCCATTGGAATGAATCCGCCCCCATACCGTATCACCGGTAATCCAAAAAACATTTCCCTCGAACTGTGTCATCCAGGCAAACATGGAGAAACTGTTGTATCGTGTTTTGTCGAAGTAGACTTCGACAGTATCTCGGAGTGTTTCGGCGTTCGGGGGAGGAATTACGTAGGTGGAGATGCTTCTCAGCCGCACTTTGTTTCCACCGATATCGGTATTGGTGACAGTGAAGCTGCCTCCCATCGTACTCGAAAGATTCTGCGAGATTGTGCCGAACCATGTTGTATCCGTGTAGAACTTTGCCAGGCCGACATTGGCTCCGGCCAGAGCGATGTTGTGAGAAGCTGTTGCTTCATAGTATGTCGACATATTGCCGACTGCATTTGTCGCAGATCGATTCAGGTTCAGAGCAATATACCCGAGAATCGATCCAAAGCCCATCACAACAATAAGAGATGCTTTACCTACCATTCCTCCTCCTTGCTTGCGTCAACGTCGTGAATTTTGTGATGCGAGTCGCGTCTGCTGCCACAATGCACTCGAAAAGTGCGCCGTTCTTTCACCGGGATTGATTTCCGCTTCCCTCTTGCTGATTGCGTAGGGATTCTGTACTTCTACCGTTACCTCAACTACATATATCTCCGACTTCCTGTCGCTTGGCACAGGTGTCGGTAATTCTTCACCGGATCGCGCTGAATATCTCAAATCAAAGATGGTCACAACACCCACCTTCAAGGGTTCTTCCGTGTTGATTTTCCGATATAAATAGCGGTCGAGTTCATTTTGGGTTCTCAGCAACTCGCTCGTCGGCCCGATGTAGTATGACACGGTGTCTATGAAACCACCATCACGCCCCAGGTCACACAAGAATGATATGTGTGAAGTATCAGCGTGCAATACCGTCGTCATTTCATCCGGAACCCCGAACCCCATATTCCGAAATTCGCCTTCAATCAGGCGAACTGTCGATACGAGCATCTCCTGCACAAGAACGTCACCGCTGTGTATACTTTGCGCTTCTACCGCGATATCGTTTGCGTTTAACACGATAAGCAATAAAGCCCCCCCTAACAGCGTAGAGGCAATAAGGTCAATCATTGCTCCCATTCGTACCTCTCAATCGAAATGAAAATAGCCAAGCACAACAGACATTCGCAATGTGTCAACTTTTCCGGTTACCGGTGGAAACGTGCGCCACGTTGTGAGATCCATTCGTTTCGTGAATGTTCTCGTTGTGGTAGTATTGTTCACGTTAGTAGGATCAACGTAATACACCTTAAACGTGGTTCTGAATCTGCGATTCGTACCCGATGCCTCTTTCTCTATCGAGAAGTTGTTGAAATCATCAAAGTCGTTGAACGTTTCAAGACTTGTTTCTAGATAGTTATCCGGGCCAAGATTGGCCGACGTCGTCAGCAGGTTTGCGTTCCCGATTGCAGCGTCAGATGTATCCGTGATTTCATCGAAAGCAAGGCCCTGGGCAATTTCCGTGTACGATACAGCAAGCGTTGTTGCGAGAATGCCATCCTGGCCACTCTCTACAATATCGCTGGACTTTGCCAACACGGAATAGAAGTTGAGCAGAATCGTCGTGAGTAGCATGAATGCCCCCATCGTCAGAATTGTCTGTCCCGTACTCATGCCTGATACACTTTATTTGTTTTTGCTTACCTGTGCTATATGCAAATAGAGTGCCGCAGTATTGACAGACTGTTTTTCATCCTCCATCCATAACTCGTTACTACACAATGAGCTGCAAGTCAGTTCTTTGTCGAATCCGTTTCCAATTATTGCTCATGATGCACAACTTCACGACATACTGTGAACTGAATGTGTACGATGAATGCACAAAGAATCCATGCATCATAGCAAACCTGCCCCTGAGGAATCATCCATCAGAGGCAGCAAAGACCATCGCCTTTTTTTTCAAAGTGAGTTGAACGAATCTTCAATCAGATGTGTTCGTTCATTGTGATAACACTTCAGTCACAAGGAATTTTGCGGTACGGAAAATCTATTCCTCTCAGTTTGCCATCTCTGACACCTTCAATACGGGCGATCAGAGAGTCGGAAGAAATTCTTCTATAGATGATGCGTTGCGGACAATTGTGTTGCAGATTCTCGAATACTGCTTTTCGTTCGTCAAGCTCAATCAGTGAAAAGCTTGCCCCCTCCTGTCCTGATGGCCGGGCAATATATTCGATTGTCCCGGCATCATTCTTCACAATCCGGATGAACTCATACTCATGCGTCTTCCCATCGTTCACTGAATGGCTCGTTCCCATCATCATTTCTCCGGACGGCTTCATCCAGTGTTCGGTAACAACTCGTCCCCTTATGTTCATTTCCCAACTGCCCGAAATCCAGCTCAATGACTCTACAGTGTGTCTGCTTACCTGCGCAAAGGCAACACAAAGCCCAAAAGACGTAATAAGTGTGAGCAGGTATAGCTTCATTTGTTGTTCTCCTCGTGATATGTGAAATAGCAAGCGATGCAGTTACTTGCGTTGCGCCCACCAAACGGCTGCCATCACCAGCAAGCCGCCGCACGCCGTAACGATTGTGAAGGACTCATTCAATAACGGAATTGCCAGCATTGTTGTTGCAATCGGTTCAAGATAAAGGAAGATACCTGCCCTTGTGGCCCCTATTTTCGCTATCCCGATTTGCCAGAACCATTGCGCCGATGTTCCCAGGACGCCCAGAAACAACAGAGCAACAAGCGCATCCGGAGGGAGTACCATGATTGTTGAGATATCTTTTGCGACAACGATGTATGAAAGACACAACACGGTAACAGGAACAAACACAAGCAGCGTCACTGTAAGCGGGTTGCGCGAGCGGGAGATGTTTCGGGTGGCGATCGTATATAACGCCCACGTGTGGGCTGACGCCAAGATCAGCCAATCTCCAATACTTGTCAGCCAGCCGAGACTTGTGAAGTCGCCTCTTGAAACGAGAATGATGATGCCGAACGTTGCGACCGCTATTCCGACGATTTCTTTCTGCCCTATTCGTTCTTTCAGAATGAGAAACGAAAGTCCGGCAAGCGCAAGAGGTGTTGCGGCGATTATCCAGCCTGTATTTGTTGCAGAGGTATAGTTCAGGGCAACGGCCTGGATCAGAAAATGCAAACCGATGATAACGGCCCCTACAGCCAACGAGCCGTACTCACGTCTCGAAAACCCTATCCGAAGTCCTTTCAGTCGGATGACAAGAAAAAGGACAGGCAGCCCAATGCCGAAACGTAGCCCGACAAGTTCGTACGGATCAAGATAAGCCAGACAAATTTTTGTGGCAACAAATGTCCAGCCCCAGATTGTGGCGCAGAGAAGGAGAAGAATCCGAATGGAAATCAAGAATACCTGTGGCTGTTTTTGATCTATTCTCAAGATACAAGAGTTGTCCTCACAGGCAAGGCGTTAGTGCAACAAAAAAAACCGTCAAATGACGGGTTCGCCGTGAAAAAAGGACCTTTTCTATCTCAACAAAACCATTCGAGTCGTGGCAGTTCTCCCGCTTGCCTCCAGTCTTATAAGATACACGCCGCTTGAAAGCCATTCCTGCGGTTTCCATTGAATCGTATGCACGCCGCGGGGTTTTTCCTCATTCACAAGAATCGCAATCTGTCGGCCGAGCAAGTCATATACCTTCAAAGCAATCAGCCCGCTACTTTCTATTTCATACGTAATGTGTGTTGAGGGATTGAACGGGTTGGGATAGTTCTGATACAATCTGAATTGAGATAGAGTGTGATTCTCCCCGCCGACGGAAACGGTTATGGTATTTTTGAAGACGTAGTTCCCGATACTGTTATCCCAATTGCTGACAGCAAAATCGAGATCGTGCGAAACAACCGCCCGCACGTCGATGAGTGTACCCGGACCTGCCGGAAGCGAAAAGCTGATCCAGCCATTCTCAAGATCGTAACAATACGGCGCAACCGAATCGGGATCGCCATTCCACGTCAGACGAAGGATGCGTTGAATGGGCGCCCTTGGCAAATAGTACAGTTTCTTCTGACCGTCACTGACGAATTGGAGATTCAGCGTATCCAATCCGTCATTATCATAGTCGCCGAAAACGATTGCTTCAACAACGCTGTTTGTGGCGGAAGTCCATTGCGGAGTTGATGTGAAACTCCCGTTCTGATTTGTGTATATGCGAAGTGGATTCCACCAGCCGCCGGTTATCAAATCACGATCGCCATCATAGTCGATATCCGCGAGATTTATTCCCGAACCGTATCCTGAGAACGACGAAGTCCAAAACGGAATCGAATCCAGTCTTCCTCCTTGATTTCGATACAGTTTGAACCTTCCGGTTCCTCCCAACTGATTGTTGTCGGAGACTGCCAGGTCGAGCAGGCCGTTACCATCGAGATCAGCAACGAATAGGGAATTCGCATTAAGCGCTCCATCGGCGGAAAGCCAAATTGGCACTGTGCCAATCGTATCGCCGTAGTTCATGAAAACCCGGTTCGAGCCTTTTTCGTTCGCGAAGACGAGATCGAGATCACCGTCATTGTCGATATCAGCCCACGTGACGTCGTAGCTGTACCCCGCATCGCGTGCCTTCCATTGCGGAAGTGAATCCAGAACCCCCGATCTGTTGTAGTAGATTCTGTTCTGCTCAGATCGGTTGTTATACGATTCACCTCCGGCAACGGCAAGGTCCAAGTCGCCATCGCCGTCGGCATCACCGAACGCGCAACTGAACGAGTACACTGCATCAGAAGAAACCCACGCCGGGTTGGACGAAAGCGTGCCGTTATTGTTTATGTAGAGTTTCACTTTCCCCTTCTGACTGAATCCGGCGCCCCCGATGTACACCGACACGGCAACATCAGGATATCCGTCGCCGTTCACATCACCGACGGAAAGATGTCCGTGATAGTCAACATCAGACGATTGCCAGGAAGGTGTTGCGGGCAGAGTTCCATTTCCATTATTCAAATATACAACTACGCGCTGGCGGGCCATATCGTTGCCGTTTGCGACAACGAGATCAAGCCACCCGTCCTGGTTGATATCCGCCCAGGCACAACCTGTCGAGTAGTTTGCAACGTCGGTCGAAATCCAGGTGGGTGATGTACTGAACGGAACCTGGGCAACGGTTCTGATCGTAAGCGCGCAAACCGCCACAATTGCAAACAGAAGTTTTGGCCTCGCTATCATCTGTCTTTCACTTCATCAAGACCATTCGATGGCTGGCCATTCGCCCTTCAGCTTTCAGCTGAACGTAATAAACACCGCTTGCTGCTTCTCGTGCATTCCACATTGCTACGTACGAGCCTGCGGACTTTCGCTCGCTGACGAGAATGTCAACTTCCCTGCCCAACATATCGAATACCCGAATCTCCACATGGCCGGACTGCCCGATCTCATAACGGATGCCGGTGGAAGGATTGAACGGGTTCGGATAATTGCCATAAAGCCTGAAAGCGAATGGCGAGATCTCCGTTTCTTGGTTGATACCCGTTAGGACACTCCCCTGCACTGTATCCGACGGGGCACTTTCATGCATTTGTGAATCAACTGCCGTGACGTAATACTCATAGACGCCTGTATTCTGAAGACTATCCATCCAGAGTGTGTCGAGAGTTGGTGCTGATGTGAGCATCATGAACGGCGCACCGGGAATAGGCACCATCGTTCTGTACACATTATAACCCAGCATATCCATTTCTGTATTCTTGCGCCAATTCAGCTTGACACATCCGGACAGCCCCTCCGTAGCGAGTCCTGCGGGAGGCAAGGGCACACTTCGGGGAACGCCGGTCAATTCCGTAACCATTCCTTCCCGTCCAACCAAATCAACGATCGAGACGCCGATAATGTATGACGTGCCTTCTGTTAATCCGGTGATTGTACGCGAGCGTGTGGTTTGTGTGTAGATCGTGTCATACACACCGGGGATTCTACCGACATAGATTCTGTACAATGCAAAATCGGGAACCTGGACGCTGTCCCAGCTAACACGCAATGACGTCCCGTTCCCCCGATCGAGCACACGGAGATTTGCAACCGAGGCGGGCATTTGGTCGAGCGTAACCAACATTGCCAAGCCCGACTTGACAATGTTGGCACAATATGTCATGTCAAGATATTGCAGGAGATCGTTCTGGCTGTGATAATACGGACTGAAGTTTCGTTCAATGATAAATACCGTCCGATAGTTTTGCTGCCAGAATGAGTAGCTGTCGCTTCCCGAGCGATATGACGTTGTGGGAACCGGAATAAGCGGCGTGTACATCTGCATCATCGTTGCGTGCAAGTCCCGGTATGCTTCACTCGTTGTATACCATACTACATATACGCTCTGGTCAGTCGGGGCCTGATACCGGTTTGCAATCATGTCGTAGTTTTGCATGCATCGGATATCCCGATTCGCAGCCCTCGCCCGTTGTGCATAGCTTGCACTGCCACGAAGGCCGGCTTCCTCAGCGGCATATCCCATGAAACGCATCGTGTACGCGGGTTGGTAATTTCTCAGTTTCAGAACCCGGGCCATCTCGATTGCCCCGGCCGCGCCGGAGGCATTATCGTCTGCACCGGGAGCAAGATTCTGGTTTGCCGAATTGTACGAATCATGATGGCCCCCTACTATAAGCTCCTTCGACGGATCAACAGTTCCGAGGATCGTGGCAACAACATTCGCTTGCCATGTGCTGCTGTACTGGAAGCTGTCCAGTTTGACATCTGCGATACCTGTTTCGAGATACTTTGCACGTACCCACTTTGATACAGAATCCCGATTCGCATTATTCCAGTAGCGGGTTCCGAAATTCTGCATCGCCTGTATGTAATCCCTGATGGAAGTATCCGATACAAATGAAATGAGTGTGTCGATCAGGCCGTAGCGATGCTGACCAATGTTCTCAGGTAGACGGGTTGTTGTTGCATCAATGGGCACTTCCCATTTATCAATTTCCACACATACAAAACCTTGTTCACGCAAGCGCTCAAAGTAGGATTCCGATCCTTTGACGAGCCTGAAATCGTTTCCTGCAAGTAACACTCGTCCCGTCAAATTGTCCAGACTTACATCTGCTTTGCCCGGATGCGGCTTCGCCACTATTGCGTAGGATTCACTCCAAGGTTGATCATCCACAACCACAACATCTATCCCTCTCTTCTTGAGATATGATGTTGTGATCCTGCTTGTTCCCGCGAGATAACCGTCTTCCAAGCGATGGTAGAAATGAATCGGTGACGGGGCCACACGGACAGCTTCTGTTGCCGAAACCGACGGAATCGTGACCAGCACTTCATCGACTTGAGCATTAGACAATACAGGGAAAACAAAGAACATGCAGACGAGGACTGAGCAAATGGTAAAGATTCGTATCATGACAAACTCCTCCTGTTAACGAATACAAAATGCTTCCCACTCCTGCCGGAGATAGACAGCTGAATGTGACGACCGGAGATTTTTCTGGATGGAATGTGGGAAGGAACAGCTCGGCGGCAGTCAAGGATGGTGAATACTGCCGCCTATTTACAGATGCAAAATGCTAAAACAATGTCAAACTATCAAGCAATCTCACCGAACCAACATCATTCGACGACTTTGAACGAACGAACCGGCCCGCAACTGATAGAAATAAACACCGCTCGCGGCAGACTGGCCATTTTCGTTCGTTCCGTCCCATACTATGCCGTAAACCGCGGCCGATGCATTGTCAAACAAGTATGTTTTGACTTGCCTGCCGAGTATATCATGAATCGTGAGACTGAAACCGGTTTGTTCCGGAATGCTAATCCTTATTGTTGTTGACGGATTGAACGGATTCGGATAGTTCTGCTCCAACTTAAACTCTGCAGGCCGATACTCCCGATCACGAACAGAAACAGCCCAGGGACTTCTCAATTGCCCTCCCGTGCGTGCGGCATTTCCTTTGAATGTTCGCCACGCCTTCGTTGAATCGAAAATTCCGGGGGTATCCCAACCGTACACATATTTATCCAGCCGTCCGGCAAAAATTTCCGTGTCGCCATCGCCGTCAATATCGACCACAGTGGGATGGGTTTCGAAACTGTTCAACAAGGGATTCCCCGGCATCAACGGAAAACCCTGTACTGTTTGTCCGAGATGATTGAAACCGCAAATCACGCCTGGCTTGTTGGAAACGCCGTTCGTTCCACACACAACATCCCCATTGCCGTCGCCATCAACGTCGGCGATTGCAACGGAGCCATCCACCCAAGTTCGAAACACGCGGGCGGGATACCCGGGAAGAAGATTGCCCGAAAGATCGTAGGCCCACACCTTGCCGGAATCAACAGCCTCAACTCCACCGTATGCAAGCTCGGGAATTCCGTCGCCGTTCATGTCGCCAACGGCAACGCAGGCTCCCGGATTGCCGTAGGTAATCGGGAACGGATAGCCCGGAACAATCTGGCCTTGATAATCAATCGCATAAATCCCGTTGATGTCGTTGTCCGGCTTCATGCGAATGAGAATCTCAAGCTTTCCGTCATTTGTCACGTCGTACAGCGTTGGGGAATTGCCGACACTGTTCGCACCAACGAGAAACGGAAATCCGTTCATCACTTGTCCGCTCGAACGGAAAGCAATAATGCGTGCAATCGGATTCGCAACGATGCCGCCTGTCCCTACAACGATTTCGAGCGAACCATCTCCATCAAGGTCGCCTATTGCCGGACTGTTTTGGGCGCCTCTCTGGAGATCAACAGGAAAGCCCGGCATCTCAACCGGCCCCGTTAATGTGACTTTGAAAAGATGAAGAAATGCATTGCCGTACGGAGAATCCCAATTGTGTGAGATGACGGCAATTTCGCATTTTCCATCTCCGTCAAAATCTGCAAGTGCCGGAGTGAACACGCCAACAAACGCGCCGAAGTTTATCGGAAAACCAGTGAGTGACGATCCGTCCGCATTGAATGCGTAGAGATAGCCGTTTTCATCGCCGCAAACAATCTCCAATTTATCATCACCAAAAATATCTCCGGCGGCAGAAATGCCTGCGTCGGCACTGCTCTGCAGGGATCCGGGTTGAAGCGGGGTCGGAAAGCCGGACAAATACGCACCGTTTCTTCGCCACGTGATGACGTACGGGGGATTGGTCGGCTGATACGAGCCCCATGCGTTCGTCACCGAGACATTCAACTGCCCGTCTTTGTTGATATCGGCAATCGTAGGACTGTTCTCGTACAACGACAATCCGTTGAAGATTGTACGAGGCCAGCCGAATTGAAATGGAATCGTGTCCACGTTCACGGTACGAAGCATTGGCGAGGGCTCATCGGAAAGATGCTGAAGGGAGAGGATGTCGAATCCCCTCCCCCTTGCTGTTTGTATTTCCCTGTCGCTTCCGATGATGGTGACGAACCGGTTTTCAGGATTGTAAGAGATTTGATACCGCCGGGACCCGTCGAATGCAACACGTTCACGGATCTTCGCATCATCAATCCGAAATCCTAACTGATGCAGCGCAATCACATCTTCTTCGCCCTGAACAGTAATCCGTGCTGCGATTTGAGACATCGCAACTCCGGCGGCAAAAAGTAATGCAGCCGCTGAAAAGACAATACGCTTCATTATTCTCCCTAACGCAACAGAATCATGCTCTTTGTTTGAACCCACGTTCCGGCATGTGCCCGGTAGTAGTACACACCGCTTGCAACTGACCCTCCAACTTGATTCTTTCCATCCCATACAATCTGATGTGTACCAGCGGGGACATGTTCATAGAAGAACGTCTTCACTTCCTTCCCCAACACATCATAGACGGTAAGTCTGACATCCGACAGAACGGGAAGTGTGATGTTGATGGTTGTGGTAGGATTGAACGGGTTCGGGTAGTTCTGTCCCAATTCGTACGTTTCGGGGATTCCCGTCGGGCCGTAGCCGACACTCGTCACGCCGCTTCCGCCTGAGAGCAACGCAACGTTACCCTGCTGTCCCCCCATAATAATCTCGTAGCTGTTGTTACCATCAATGTCAGGTACAACAGCAACTTCGCGGGTCTGTGCTGTACCGGTCGCATACAGGGCAAGTTGCGATCCATCCTGCCCTTTCACGAACATCGTTCCCTGATTCTGCACAGCAATTGCGACATCGTCAAATCCGTCGCTGTTGAGATCGGGAATTGCGGCTGCTCCCATTGTGTTGCCTGTGGGCAACGACCAGACTATATCGCCCGTTGCGCCATTGATGCAGTAGATTCCACCTCCGAGTAACGGTGCGAGGATTTCGTCAATGCCGTCGCCAGTCACATCCTTTAGGCGGACAAGCTGCATAACACCGCTGCCGCCGGTTGCACGCGACCAGATTTGTGTTCCGGATTCGCCGTCAATGCGATACACCGGACCCCAAAATGCGCTGACAATAACATCAGGTGTTTGTCCGGTAACAGGCCAGGCGAGAACTTCCTTTGCTCCGCCGCTTGCAGTCGGAACACTGAAATCCCATAGTAGAGCGCCATTTGCACCGCTAAACGCGCTTGCTTTGTAGGAAGGCTCGCCAACAGTTCCGATAACATCGGGAATACCGTCCCCGCTAATATCTCCTATTGCAGTTACACCATGCGTGAAGCCGGGAAGTGGCGATACCCACAGCAAATTACCGTTTGCGCCGTTGAAGAGGTATATGCTGCGTCGTCCGCCGACACCGCCGGATTGTGTTGCCGCTGCTGCCGCGATAACATCCGGAACGCCGTCGTTATTGTAATCTGTACTGACGTCAACTCCCGTGAAATCTCCCAGAGAAAAACTATCGGGATGGTCGGTTCCGAATGTCCAGAGCATTTGTCCGGTTCTGCCGTTGATGGCATAGACATGCTCGTTGCCGCCACCGGTTCCAATAATTACATCTTTGTAGCCATCTTGATTCAGGTCGGCAACCGCAAGAGCTTTTTGGTGGGAATAGTCCCCCGTTGTGCCGATTGAGCCGGCACTTGTATTGGCAATGTATGTATTGAAAGCCCACAACGTATCGTTCGTAACGGACGCGTTGCCGTTGAGAGCCATCGTGAAGTAGTTTTCACAAGATACAACAACATCAGGCTTTCCGTCTCCGGTAATGTCGCTGATAGCGCGTACAGCCTTCATTAACTTTTGGTTTGAGCTTGTGCGGGGGTTGTTCGGAACAGTAAATGTCCACAGCGGCTGGCCAAGCGGAACCGGAGTTACGTCCCCCGTTCCCGTCAACACGATATTGGTAACGGGACCGTTCGAAGCGTTGCTGGCAATTTTGAGTGTGTCGGTGTATGTCGTGGCTGCCGTTGGCATAAACCACACTCGGACGTTGGCGGACCCGAGAGAGTCGACGAGCAAGGGCAATCCGACAGAATCAATTTTGAATATATTCGTAAGCGTTGTAAGCGATGAAATCGACAGTTGCGGCCCGCCTTGATTCCCGATTGTGAGCAACCACGAGTTGGAACTACCGACGCGCCGTGCCGCATAATCATAGTTGGAGGGACTCAGGATCACGGGCGTCCCGTGGATTCCGTATCCCCGGGCAGCGACAATCTTCGTTGACTCGTCCGGATCGTTCGAGTAGATGCGTATGCTGGCGGAGTCTTTTCCGAAAGTTGTTGGGGTGTATGTAACGGGGAATTGAATGGAACCATTCGGCTGAACGGTAACCGGCGTTACAAACGTCGTTGTTATTTGGGTGGAAAGAAGAATACGAACGCTATCGATCTGCAACGGCGCCGTACCCAGATTGCTGATACTCAGAGTAATTGTCTTCGGTTGACCAATGCGGGTTCCAAAAAAATCCACAAGCGAGACAATATCGATATCCGGCGTCCCGGTTCCGCTCAGGTCGTACTTGTAAAGTGAACGCCCGGATGCGGCACCAACCGGCTCTGCAACCAGCCACAAATATCGCCCGTCCCACGCCAATCCGCGGGGATTTGAATCGACATTCGGCCCTTCAGGCATCGGGATGGTCCGGACTGTATCACGAGTAACGGGATCGACGACGTAAATCAGATTCAGGTTCGGCTCGGTGCTGTTCAAATCCATTGCGTAGTACAGATACTCCCCGTCCCATGCAATACCCTGAGGTTGTTGACCTATTGAAGGAATCGTATCAATAATGGTTTTTGTGGTCACATTGTACTTGTAAAGTCCTGCAGACGTGTTAGGAGAATAAAGCGAAACCCACAAACCGGTTCCATCCCAACACGCCCCGCCGAGAAACCAGGTGGTGGATGGAGGAATAATTGAATCAACGACCACCCCGGCAGTGTTCACTTTGTAGATTCGTCCCGTTGTGCCGCTGCCGCGAATGTACCAGAAGAACTCTCCGTCCCAAGCCAACCCCTGACTCGAGTTCAAGCCGGTGACAACGCTGTCGAGAACTACGCCGTTCGAATCCAGTGAGTAGATATGGCCCCGATTGAACACTGCTGTTGTCGTTCCGCTGCTGATGAAGAGTCGCGCTCCGCCGGCTCCCGGAGCCAAGCCCCATGCTTGGTTCCAGTACGTTGTGTTGGGCAAGGGGATAACCTGCACAATGCTCTGGGCAAAGAGTGAAGTTCCAATAAGTGACAACCATACAAATAATGACAATCGCCTCATGCTGACATCCTTTCTAAATACGTGTCTATCGTGGATTGAAATGAACCGGGAAGGGGAAATTCCTCTATATCAAATTACAAGAAATCGCCACGAAATCAACCGGTGTCAGCGATTTGCCACAACTCTTTGCTGGAATTTCCGTACAAGATTGGCGATATTAATAGTATTGAAAAATCACCAATCTCATCTCATAACAATCAAGGAGAACCACATGCAACGAAGGGAGTACAGGCCACCCGGCTTACAGCCCTGGGGTTTCCGCGGGATGTTTTCTGCAATTCTCATAATAGGGGTTATGCTCATGGTCATGAACCTGCAAGCGGATGCTCAAACACAGGTGTCATTTGAGCAGTATACTCTTGACAATGGTTTGACGGTTATCCTTCACGAGGATCACTCTGCTCCCGTAGCCGCTGTTGTTGCAATGTATAACGTCGGCTCAAAAAATGAGAAGAAAGGCCGTACGGGATTTGCCCACCTGTTCGAGCATATGATGTTCCAGGGTTCCAAGCATGTCGCCGATGATGAACATTTCAAATTGCTTCAGGAAGTCGGAGGCAACATCAACGGCACAACCTCGAACGACAGAACAAACTACTTTGAAGTAGTGCCCAGCAATTATCTCGAACTTGCCCTCTATCTTGAGTCCGACAGAATGGGGTTCCTCCTCCCTGCCATGACGCAGGAGAAGCTCGACAACCAACGCGACGTTGTGAAAAATGAACGCCGCCAGAATGTTGACAATCAGCCCTACGGTACCGCCTGGGAGAAGATCGCAAAGGCAATCTATCCTGAAGAGCATCCGTACAGTTGGCCCGTTATCGGATACATGGAAGATTTGTCAGCAGCAACTCTTGAAGATGTGATGGAATTCTTCCGCATTTACTATGCGCCGAATAATGCCGTCCTGTCGATCGCCGGCGATTTCAAGCCCGCTCAGGCGAAGGAATGGGTGAAAAAATACTTCGGCTCAATTCCAAGAGGGACGGAAATTCCGAGGCCATCGCCAATGCCCGTAACGCTGAGCGAGGAAAAGCGGCTCGTTTTTGAAGATAAAGTGCAGTTGCCCCGCCTGTATCTTCGCTGGCCCAGCGCTCCGATCAATACCCGTGAGGACGCAGTTCTTGACGTTATCGCCGACATACTTGGCGCCGGAAAAAACTCCCGGCTGTACAAAACACTCGTTTACGATCGGCAGGTTGCCCAATCTGTGAACGTGTTTCAGGCAAGCCAGATGCTTTCCAGCCAATTTTCGATTGAAGTGACGGCAAAGCCCGGCAAGTCACTAACTGAAATGGAAACCGTCGTCAATGAGGAGCTTGCGAATTTCTTCAAAGAAGGTGTGACGGAAAAGGAAATTCAAACATCCATCAATCACAGAGAAGCAGACCTTACCAACAGTCTCGCAACCGTATTGGGCAAAGCAAACTCTCTTGCGACATACTACATATTCACGGGCGATCCGAATAGTATCAACAAGGAATTCGACCGCTACAAGGGAATCACCCCGGCTGAAGTATTGGCCGTTGCCAGGAAAGTTCTTGGCAGCAACAAGGTTGCCCTGAGCATTGTGCCGGAAGGAAAGGCCGAACTCGCCGCCGAAAAGAAGACACTTGAAAGAAAAGGAGGTGTCGAATGAAGTTTCTCTCCGTTACCCTTACGCTACTCATGTTGGGAGTCTGCATGACCGCATTTACTCAGGAACTTGACAGAACAATCCGTCCAAAGGCACAGGGTGTGCCGCGGGTCGATCTGCCCGACATTCAAAAAGCAACACTCAAAAACGGGCTGAAGGTTTGGTTGGTAGAAGCGCGGGAGTTGCCTCTTGTCGCGATGAACCTCGTGTTTCAAACCGGATCGGATCACGATCCGGCAAACAGAGCCGGGCTCGCATCAATGACGGCCGATATGTTGGATGAAGGAACGAAGACACGCAATGCCCTGCAAATAGCGGAGGAACTGGATTTCATCGGCGCAAACCTCGGTGTCAATGCATTCACAGACGGATCGTCGATGACGTTGAATTGCATGACGAAGCATCTGGATAAAGCGCTTGCAATTTATGCAGATGTTCTGGTGAATCCGACGTTCCCCGAGAAGGAATTCGAGCGCCTGCGACAGCAGCGTCTTACCGCCCTTTTGCAACAGAAAGATCGTGCCGCAACAATCGCCACACTGTCATTCAACAAAATCATCTATGGTAATGATCATCCCTACGGACGCAATGCCGCGGGCGACGAGACTTCAATTGCTGAGATGAAACGAGAGGATTTGCTGAAATTCTACGAGTCCTACTATCGTCCGAACAACGCCACATTGATCATTGTCGGTGACGCCAAGCTGAAGGATATTGTAAAGAAACTTGACCCGCTTCTCGCTTCGTGGAAGGCAGCAAGAATTCCGTCAGCTACAATACCTGTTGCACCAGCAATCGACAAGCGGATGGTGTATCTGATAGACAAGCAGGGCGCACCGCAGTCAGAGATTCGCATCGGGTTTCCTGCAATTGCCAGAAATTCACCCGACTTTTTTGCTGTAAACCTCATGAACCGGGCGTTAGGCGGCCAGTTTGCAAGTCGCCTGAACTTGAATCTCCGGGAGAAACGTGGTTATACCTATGGCGCCCGATCATCGTTCTCCTTCAATAAACAAGCAGGCCCGTTCACTGCCTCGGCGGGCGTAACAACTTCCAAAACCGACAGCTCACTGCACGAGTTCTTCTACGAAATCGACAGAACGCAGAAGGATGGAATTACAGCCGAAGAACTGGATTTTGTAAAGAAGGGTTTGAGCGGAAACTTTGCACTCACATTTGAAACCCCCGCACAAATTGCAGGGGCATTGCAGAATATCGTGCTCTACAATCTGCCCGAGAATTACTACGAGATGTACCTTCAGAACATCGACAAAGTAACGCTCGACGATATTAAGCGGGTATCGGGCAAATACCTCAATTCATCCCGGATGGCAGTAGTGGTAGTTGGAGATTTGAGCATTGTAAAAGACGGCATTGAAGCGTTGCGTCTCGGTGAGATTGTGATGTGTGATCTGAACGGGAACAAGCTCAGCCAGTAGTTGCCGAAGGCGAAAAAGAGGAGTAATGGTTTTTAGCGTCCATTACTCCTTCCTTCGCCACCTTCTTCTATTTCAGCTTATTGATTATTGCCTGCGTCATCTCTGTCGTTCCGACGGGAGCAGCAGGTTTAAGGTCTGCAGTGACGTATTTCCCCTCCTTCAGCACAGTGCTGACCGCATTTTCTATTCTATCAGCCGCCGATTCTTCGCCGATGTGCCGAAGCATCATGACGCCAGCGAGAACCAGCGCGCAGGGATTCGCCAGGTTCTTTCCCGCAATGTCTGGGGCACTGCCATGCACGGCCTCAAAGAGTGCAACTTCATACCCGATGTTTGCACCCGGCGCTAATCCCAATCCCCCGACAAGCCCTGAGGCAAGATCGGAAAGAATATCGCCGAACAAGTTCGTCGTCACGATTACGTCGAACTGATGCGGGTTGGTCACCATCTGCATCGCCATGTTGTCAACGATCTTGTCATTGGAAACAATGTCAGGATAGTGTTTGGCAACTTCATGGGCTACGTCAAGGAATAACCCGCCTGTATATTTGAGAATATTCGCTTTGTGTACTGTTGTTACTTTCTTGCGTCCGTGTTTTCTCGCGTATTCATATGCATAGCGAAGAATACGCTCGGATCCCATTCTCGTCACGATACCGATTGTCTCAGCCGCACTTCGTGACGGGTCGATATAATGTTCAATACCCGCATAGAACTCTTCCGTGTTCTCACGGACGATGACCAAATCTATGCCTTCATATCGTGCCGGTACACCTTCGAAGGATCGTGCAGGCCGGACGTTTGAATACAAGTCGAATTCTTTCCGAAGGGCAACGTTCACGCTTCTGAAACCGGAACCGACTGGAGTTGTCAGCGGCCCCTTTAAAGCTACTTTGTTTGCTTTGATCGACTCGATCACATTCGGAGGAAGAGGATCACGATATTTGTCAATTGCCGACAGCCCGGCTTCAACAGTGTCCCAATGTATCTTGACACCGGCTGCATCGATGATCCTGGTTGTTGCTTCGGAAATACTCGGGCCGATTCCATCTCCCGGAATAAGCGTTACTCTGTGCATGAACTACCTACAGTTGATTGTTTCACATGAATGGGAAAAATCCGTTACAAAGTAAAGAAAAGTGAAGGGAGATACAACGCGGACAAAGAGCGGTATGAATGTCAGTTGAGGACGGCTATTTGAGTGGAATCAGCATACACAGTCATGACCATGTGGATTGGTTTTCGTGGATTCTTCCCCGGCGAATACCCGATGCAGGCAATCTGAACAGAGCGTGAATTGCCGCTCTTCACGATGGAGTATTCGGCATACGGCGTGAAGCGATTTTGTGTCAGCTTTTCGATTCCCTGCGGCGTTGCTGTCAATCCTATGAACGTCCCATCCCCTCCCCCTTCCTCAAAGGAACGTGAACGATATGCCCGCGCACGAACCTCGAGTTCGCGGAAATCAGTATCAATGACATGACGCTCGAAAGAGTCGTGGTCGGTTTGAACCATGATAATACTTGCAGAAGCGGTTATGCCGAGAAGGCAGACACCAAGTATGAGAAACAGAATCTGCTGCTGTCCCATTACACATGCGAGATTGTCTTGAAATGTGAAAAGCCAGGCAGGCGAATCGGCTCTGACAGAATATGCTGCAGAAGAGTGTGAATGTCAAGCAGTAGAGAAAGACTGCTCACCCATCCATTATCACTTTGTGAGCCCTGAAGTGAGATGTAATCGATCGGCTGTGGGCCACCGTGAACGCAATCACGCGACAAGGATCGTCTTGACTCAATCTCCTGCGCCCGGATTACCCGCTCAAGCATTTCGTCTGATTTCTCTCCACTCTCCTGCTTGAGAGTTCCTCGTATTCTACGGCTGGCACATCAATATGAAGATCAATCCGGTCGAGCAGCGGCTCCGAACTCTTCGATATGTATTTCAGACTTGTTGTGGTGTGCATGTACACTCGTTCGAGGGGTCGGGTTCGTAGCCACAGAGACGGGAGTTCATCGCTAAACTAGATGCCACGTTACACTTTAGGCTGAAATAGGCCGTTCCAAGATATATCAGGGGCAAAATAGCATAGTTAAAATGTGCAACAAGCATCCAACCACAAGATGTAGTTGAATATCAAGAGAGCATTCAGTATAATTGTCCCAAGGACAGTCGTTCATCGAGTCACTGCAACCCATATGTCCCACGCATTCTTCCACCCATTCGGCGTTCATGCAAACCTCATCGCACACCATGTTTGACCTATTGAAAACCGATGTTCTCAAGCATGTGGAAATATCGGATGAAGAGTTCCATCGAGGGACGACATTTTTCATCCCCAAGAAACTAAGAAGAAGACAATATCTCCTCCAGGCCGGTGACGTCTGTCAGTGGGTTACATTCATTGCAAAGGGATGCTTGCGTCAATACTCCCTCGATCCTGAGGGAGGAGAACGCATCCTACGGTTCGGAATCGAGGGATGGTGGATGACGGATCTGGAAAGTTTCCGATCGCGTTTGCCGGCAAGCAGCAACATCGATGCTCTTGAAGACTCAGAGTTGTTGTTGATGAACAATGAATCTCTGGGGGGATTGTTCACTGCTGGTGCCGCATGGGAGCGTTACTACAGGAATATGCTTGAGAAGGAAAACCAGGCTTCGCTCACGCGGATTTCGGATTTGATTGGTGCCCCTGCAGAAGAAAGGTACACCCGCTTCCTCCAGATGTATCCCGACCTCTTTAACCGAATACCGCTTCACCAGATAGCCTCCTATCTCGGCGTCACGCCTCAGACCTTAAGCCGCATCCGCAAGGAACTCAGCCAGCGGAAGTAACATCTTCGCCAGCCACTCATCAGTCGGTTTCTTACCAAAGATTCAGAAAATTTCCTCGCATTCTTGAATGGAAGCGGGGTTCCAGCCGTTGTATCTTAGTGCCCGATTCACACACGCGGTTTGACACAAGAAAGGAGACTACCGTGGCAACGGGCATCAAAGTCAAGACAACAAAAGGTTGGAAAGTGCTTTATTGGATGAGTACGATACTTGCATCACTCGCGTTCGCCGGCATTGGAGTGGCAAACCTTGTTCACATCCCGAAGATCGCTGAAGGTTTACTGCACCTCGGCTATCCTCCATACTTCGGCATGATCCTCGGCTCGTGGGAGTTGCTTGGTTCCATTGCGATCATCGTTCCCGTACTGCCCAGTCTCAAAGAATGGGCTTATGCAGGCATTTTTTTCACACTCACAGGCGCTGCACTGTCGCACGCGGCTACTGGCGACAGTGTAGGACATATTCTCGCGCCGCTCGCGCTTCTTATTCCAGCTATGACATCATGGGTGCTGCAACCGGCTCGAAGCAGCAGCCAGCAACTCACGAAGACCGGAAGTTACGCAAGCCAAGTGGCCAGGTCTCTTCACGCACCTGCTGGTGGGAATTCTCTTCGGAGTGACCAGCGAACTCTTTGCGTGGAGAGCCGTGATTAGCGCTGAGGAGGATGAATGTTTCGTATTGCTCACCTTTCGGATTTGCACGTTCTGTCGCCGACGGGCGTAGAGTGGCGCAAGATCCTTTTCAACAAACGCATCACCGGTTACGCCAACTTGCTCTTGCGTCGCGGACGCGTGTATCGCCCAGAGTACCTGCTGGCTGTGCTTGAGGCTGCAGCCGCTTGCGCCGATCATGTGGTGGTTACCGGCGATATCACGAACCTCGGACTGGAGAGTGAGTACAACGAGGCGCAAAGGCTGATCGATTCTGTCGCCCGTTCCGCTGAGGTTACGGTCGTTCCCGGCAATCACGACATTTACCTGGCCTCGATCCAACGCGAGCGCCGTTTTCCACAACATTTCGGCACCCTGCTGGCCAGCGATTTGCCGCAGTATGCAGTTCAATTGCCAGCCGGGCCATATCCGTGTGTGAAGTTGCGCGGACCCATAGCGATCATCGCTCTCTCGAGCGCTGTGCACCGGCCACCGTTTGTTTCCTCCGGCACTGTCGGCGATGTGCAGCTCTCGGCGCTGGAGAAAATCCTTGCGCATCCAGAGGTGGTGCGGCGGACCCCGGTAATCCTGATTCATCATCCACCGGTTGACCAGCGCATCCGGCTGGCTCAGCTTCGGGATGGATTGGTAGATGCCTCGTCGCTGCGCGGCAGGTTCGCGCCACTCTCGCGCGGACTCGTGCTGTTCGGTCATTTGCATATCCGCGTGCGATGCAAATTGCAGACTCCAACGGGCGCTCTCGACGTGGTCTGTGCGAGCGGAGCGGCGCTGGATCATCCCGACCCCTCGGTCCGGGCCGGCTTCAATCTGTTCGAAATCGACAACGAGGGCACAATTGCCAACGTCCAGGCTCATGTGCTCGAGCCATCTGATGGTACACTGCGCCCCACGATAATCGCTGGACGAGTGGATTGTGTTTAAGGTGAAGGCGGATTGTCCATGAACTACCGACGTGTGCTTCTCATTTCCGAGCTGGGCCGCGATGCAGGCGGTGCATTAGCCATGATCCGACAAGTCGCTCCAGCCGCCGATCTGTTGCTGGTGGTCGCTTACACGATGGAGCGTAAATTCGCCTGGTTTTCGGGCGAGGTTCCCGGCAGTCTAAACGAAGCAGTATCCGCGTCGATCGAGGGCCTTCGCACGTCGACAACGGGCGCAGCGAAGAGTGTGGAGGTCAAGTTGGCGGTCGATCTCGATGCCGGCAATCTGGCGGAGATTGCGGCCGCGTCTGAGATCGATCTGGTGGTCGCCGTGGGAATACTCCCGGCCCGCGTGATCACTGTCCTGATGGAGTTGCGCAAGAGACGCTCCATCGCCATTCTTTGGAGCGCACGACCACCACTGAGCGATCACCCAATCAGGAACATCCGATGCAAGGCGATTGGTCCTCGCGCCCGTGCAGCCGTGGCTGCGTTTCTGCGCGATCACGGCGACAGCGCCTTGCAAGCGACTGTTGTACTGCTTGAATCGCAGATGCGCGATCGTGAGACTGCACTCCACATAGCAGGGATCGAGACACAGGTGGATATGGTGACGCCGGGAGCGCCGGAGCAGGGAACCATTGACCTATTGGTGTTGCCCGGATTTCCAGCCGTATTGCTGGATGCCCGTTCAGGGCTTGCACCGATACTCATCCTGCCGCCGCTACACCCTGCCGTGCCGGTTTTGCAGCGTGCAATCGATGTGGCAGACCTCGTCGATGACAGCGGCGTTCTGCGCGCAAGCATTCAATATGCCGGAGGGAGCGGGCGCTACAACCCAATCCCCGATCAGGAGGTTGCATTTGTTTCAGGCGGCAGGATAGCGGCCGTAATCACAACGAGCAACGGCGAAGGAGAACTCCCTCCCGGTCTCGCCGGCGAATCGCTTGGAGTATTTCGTGTCGGGGTACGCATGGCCAGCGATCCGCTGGCTGCCATCGAGCAGACCATCACAGTGATCCGCCCGAACACACGCCCGCTTCTGCTCTTCGACGCTGAACTTGCGGATCGCGACCTCGTCATACTTGCCGGACTCAAAGGTCAGGACGCGCCCGATCTGTTAGCTGTGCGCATGCGCCCGACGCGAAGCTGCAATTCCATCCGTACGCGGTTGCGTAATGCAGGGCTTCCAAAACGCGTGGCTGACGCCAGCGCCGTGCTGGATGAAGGAGCAGCGTTCGATGTGCCGGAGGTCGTCGATCCGGTACGGTTGGCGCGCGTTGGGGCAAGAATGCGCGCGGCTGGATTTCCGGTCGTCGCTATCGTCCATCGCGGACCCCATTCACCAAGGACCATTGGTTTTTCTGCCGCGAGAGCCAAGGACATCTCTGAGGCGCCATTGATGCCCGAAGTGGTTGTGCCGCAACCTCGATCATTGCCGGGCCGTCTTGAAGCTACCGCAGGCGCGGCACTCGTGCCAGGCAACCGCATCGAGATAGAGATGGACAACGCGAAGGCTCGCCGCTGGCTGCTCGAAGCCATCGCCGCAAGCAAGCAGCGCGTTCATGTGCAGCTGTATATGGCATTGGACGACGACGTCGGCGGGCAAGTGGAAGCAGCACTTGCCGAGGCTGGCTCGCGGGGAGTAACGGTGCGAGTGGTGGTGGATTCGCTACACGGCTTTGAAGGTTCTTATGGTATTCACAATCCGCTGCTCGAGCGGCTTGGCGCTCGTCCCGGTGTAGAGCTTCGCGTCTCGCGCCCGCTGACGCGTGTTCCCTCGCTGGAGGATTTGAAACAGCGAGACCACCGCAAAGTCGCTGTGATCGACGGCTCGGTCGCTCTGGTGGGCGGGCGCAATCTTTCCCATGAGTACTACACCGGCTTCGACGAAGTAAAGCTTACAGCACATTCAACGTGGCGCCAAGTGCCGTGGCTTGACGCCGGAGCGCGGGTGGAGGGTCCCGCCGCCACTGCGTTGGAGCGTTCGTTCCTCGACGCCTGGACCACAGCAGGAGGCGATCCGTATGATATCGTCGAACAGCCCCCTGTCGGATCGTCAGCGGCGCGCGTTATCGTGCATCACGGGCTGCGCGACGCATATTCACTTGAGGTTTATCTGACGCTCATTGAGACGGCCAAGTCGCACGTGTACGCTGTCAATGGTTTTCCACTGATTCTGGAGATCCAACATGCGCTTGTGCGGGCGATCCGGCGTGGTGTCCGGGTGCGGGTGGTCTTCGGGAACCTCACACCGACGCATGGCGGCAAGCCGTTCAAAGGGCCGTGGTCTACTGCACGGACTGCTGCGACGGATCTGGTGCACTCCCGCATCGATGCGCTTGTCGCGGCTGGTGCCGAGTGTTACCAGTTCGCAGTGCCTGAGCAGCCTTGCTGGACTCATGGGCTCGGCGTGGTGAACCCTCATGTTCACGCCAAAGTCATGAGCGTGGACGGTCGAGCCTGTTCCGTCGGAAGTGCTAACTTCGACATCACCGCCGGATATTGGGAGAACGAAGTAATGCTCATTGTGGAGGATGAATCGGTTGCCCGCGGGCTCGAGGAGCGCATCGACCACTTGATTGCCGATTCACAGCCTGTTGATCGCAACGACCAAAGGTGGCAACGTACGGCCAAGCGTCGCGAATGGTTAACGCACTGGCCGGGCGTACTCTCAGTCTGAGGCGCGAATTGACGAAACTCAGCCCTGATCGCCGAACTCTGTGACCCGCCCTTTCGGTCGAAGGGCGGCAATGTATTGATGCGGGCCGTGTTCAGCCATCGAATACCGCGAGGTATTGCGTCGTTTCGCTGTGCCGAATAACGCGACGAGCGAACGCGGGATCTCTCCGATACCTTCCAGTTGAGCCACAAGTTTGTCCGATGCCTTCCACTCACCGTTTGCAAAGCGATACTCCTGCCCGAAATGGGCAAAGCGCCCCCAAGCCAGCGGAGGAAGAGCGGGAACGGGATCGCGGACGTTGACGTGCCGAAACAGCTTCCGTGCGACCGGGCGTGCGACTTCAGGCAACGGCTCGCCGGTAGCCATCGGCTGGCCGAACGTGTAGATGGCGCGCAACGCGTCAAGGAGCGCACGCTCTTCTGTACTCCCGACAAGCGAAAGTGAGAAGAGCACTGCCATTGCACCACCAAGGCTGTGGCCAGTCACGTACAAGGCTTGCATCGGATACTTGAGACTCTTCTTAGGATTCACGAGCGATTTTCCCTGCAGAGCCAGATGCAATTCGTTGACAATCCCCCATCGTGTCGCAAGAACGTTCCGATAGAACCCGGAATGGACACCAAGCATGTTGCCGCCGAGCGCGAGCGAAGCAGTGCCAACGTCCGCATCAGCCAGCCAGTTGCCAAGATTCTCAGGCTCGGTCCCTCGATAGCTTAAGATCACCACCCGGCCGCAGTGGCTCTGCACCAGAAACGCGGTCGAAAAGATGTACATGGCATCAACTCTTTGTCGCACACGTACACAGGAGCTTTCCTCGAATCCGAGCCTGCACATGATTGTGGCCAGAGTCTCGAGATCTGCGTAAGAATAGCCGGCAGCGGTAGCGAGGACATGCGCCACCGTGGTGTCACGATCGATGCCACCCAGTTCATGTGCCACGAGAAGATCCGACACAAGGTCGTCATAGATGGGGAACGGACGATCGCATCTTCCGCCCATCAGTCGCTCAAGGTTCATTGGTGAAGCCTTTCCTCTAGACAGCGAACACGAATTACTTTAAGTGCAAAAAAGCCAGTCACTGTTCCAGCAGACGAACAGTGGATTCGTTATGGAGTGCACAACAGATTAGAACACACAGTATGACAATAATAAATATTTTGTTCGAAAGAAAACGAGCCGACCTATGACAGCATTGTAGATTGGTTCAAGTGCTCAACGTCGAGAATAATTCGGTCGTGCCGAAACGTTATTGCAACCCCCGCAAGACGCCCACTTATCAAATGTTCAGTCCTTCGTTTGGCATTCCTTCAGCATATTCCTTCCCTTTGGTTCTGACTATTTCTTATCAAGTTCGAATGCGTTGGCGCTGTGGCCGTTGTATCTTGTACGCACCATGCAACAGCAATTGTCCATACAGCAGGAATCACACCGATGAAAAAGACGGTCGCAATTATTGGTGCCGTTGGAAACTTGGGATCACCAATCGCATTCGGCCTTGCAGCTGCAGGTTACCGCGTACTGCTCACTGATGATATTAGCAAACACCCTCTTCGCTACATGAAGCTCTCCTGGCTGGAACGCAAGATCAGGTGGGAAATCCCAAGGGCAGATGTTGAAATGACTGTATCCAGGAGAGAGGCAAGTTGGGAAGCTGACATCATTATCCCGGCGGTTCCATACGTGGAACTGGGTGAAGTTGCCCCCAGAATCAAGGACGTCGTGACCGGCAAGATCATCGTCGGCCTGACAGTTCCGTTGAATGAGACACACACAGATCTTCTCACAGATTCTACAACCAGCGCGGCTGAAGTGCTTGCGCGACTTCTTCCGTACTCAAAGATCGTCGAGGTTGTTAGTGACATCTTTGAAACCCGACCTCAAGAACTGAGAGTTGACGGAATGAAGGTTGATGTATTCGTTGCAGGAGACGACAAAGGGTCTGTAGCGACGGTGATGCAGCTTGTCAAGGATGCCGGATTTCATCCTGTTGTCGCAGGAACGCTTGCTACAAGCCGACATCTGGGAAGTCATGCTGAATCAGAACTTAGGTTTGCATTAAGCGACTCAAAAGAACTGGATAAACGAATTGGTAATTGAAGCGCGTGTGGCGATATCATCATGCCCGCGGAGGAACATTATGCAATACAAGATGGATATGATTGGAGGAATTATTCGTGTCACGTTCTCGGGAACGCTGACGAAGCATGACCTTGTCGAATTGGTCCAACGGGGAATTGGCAAGAGTACAGTCATCACGCCGAACTGGTTGTTTGACCTGAGGGCACTGACCCAGATGGACATTGATTTCGTTGCCGTAAGTGAGCTTGCTCGTGTGCTGCTCGGCAGGGCTCTGCCCCACACAGTGAAAGCAGCAATTCTTGTGAGCAATTCGATTCAGCATGGTTTCGCACGGATGCTCCAGATACTTCTCGATCACCCGCAGGTTGAAGTCAAAGTATTCGAAGATGAGATGTTCGCACTCGATTGGCTTTCGAATCAAGCAAAATGAACTAAACCACAATCATCATAGAAAGGAATAAACCAATCATGAATAACAATATAGAAAGACAGCTTGCCAACACTCTTGCACGCAACTGGTGGAAGCTACTCCTGCGAGGCGTCGTAGCGATCTTATTCGGAGTTCTGGCCTGGCTCCTGCCGGGGATCTCACTCACTCTCCTCGTTTTGTTCTTCGGCGCCTTCGTTTTGGTCGACGGTATCCTCGGGGTCTGGATTGCCTTTTCGGGACGGAAGGAGACCGAGAACTGGTGGGAATTGCTCTTGTGGGGACTCGTCGGTATCGGCATTGGAATCCTGACATTCGTAGCTCCGGGTGCTACTGCGGTGGCTTTTGTAATCTTCGTTGCTGCCTGGGCGATAGCGACCGGTGTTCTCCAGATCGTCGTTGCGATACGCCTGCGCAAAGAGATCGAAGGCGAGTGGCTGCTCATCCTGGGCGGGCTCTTATCGGTTATGCTCGGCATCCTTTTCATGATACAACCTGGAACAGGCGCTCTGGCAATGGTGTGGCTGATCGGGACGTACGCCGTCATCTTCGGTGTGCTCCTCGCGATTTTGGCGTTCAAAATGCGAAGCTTCCGAAAGTCCGCATATCCGGAATCACATAACTAATTCACAATACAACAAATCAGAAAGGAAAGAAGTCATGGACGACAAGATAGTCGTAACAATATTCGATAACGAGAAGAATGCCTATGAAGGATCGAGGGCACTGAACGATTTACATGCCGAGGGGAGTATCACGCTCTATGCAAGTGCCGTGATCGCCAAGGATGCCGCCGGGAAGGTGAGCGTAAAACAGATGGCTGATCCGGGACCGATGGGAACGGGCCTCGGCCTGGTTACCGGAACTTTAATTGGTTTGCTCGGCGGGCCAGTAGGTGTTGCCGTCGGTGCTACTGCCGGAACATTAGGCGGCATACTGTATGACTCCGCGGAAGCCGGAGTCGGGGAGGACTTCCTGGAAGAAGTGGGAAAACAAATGACACCCGGCAAAGTAGCAGTGGTCGCCGAAGTTCAGGAGGAGTGGATAATGCCGCTCGATACGCGTATGGAAGCTGCGGGAGGAGTAGTCATTCGCAGAGCACGCGGGGAAGCGCTGGATGCCCAAATTGAGAGAGACGTGGATGTCCTCAAGGCAGAGCTTGCCGACCTGAAGACCGAGCACACTCTGGCCCTCTGGGAGTCAAAACCAAAGCTTGAAGAGAAGATCGACGCAGCCAAGGCACGGCTGCAGAAGGCGAGCGATCGTGTTAAGACGGCAACGGAAGCAACGGAGAAGGAGATGGAAGCGAAGGTGAAAGCCCTCAAGGAGCAGGCCGCAAACGCGAAGGGAGACACAAAGTCAAAGTTGGAGGCGCGTACTGCCGAGGTGCAGTCCGAGTACAAGAAACGAGTCAAGAAACTGCATCAGGCCTGGGAAACTACCAAAGAAGCCTTGTCCTGATCAAGCTGTCATCAATCACAACCCAACAACACAGAAAGGATACAACCATGGATACATTCAAGAAAGCAATGTACTTCGGACTGGGTGCGCTCAGCCTTACGAAGGAAAAAGCCGAGACGATCGCCGATAATCTCGTGAAACGCGGAGAAATGAAGGAGAAAGACCGCGAGAAAATGGTGAAGAAACTGATGCAGGAAGGGCAGACACAAAAGCGCTTGGTGGAGGAACGAGTCTCCACGGCGGTGCAGAAGACAATGACGGACATGGGACTTCCCACGCAGAAGGATTTCAAGAACATCGTGCGAAGGCTTGATGGAATTGAAAAAGCAATCAGTACGCCGAAAAGCATGAAGGAAGGAACGAAGGCATGACGATGAGGAAGGCACGCCTTACCCGCCACGAGCTGCGGCGATACGGTCATGTTATCGCTGTCCTTGCTCGATACGGGTTCGACGACATCCTTTATCGTTTGAATGCCGCGCACGACATGCCGTGGCGCGACAAGGTGTTCAAGCGGAAGATGACCAATGTCATGAGTCTCTCGACACCTCAACGCGTGCGGCTCGTCCTTGAGGAGCTGGGTCCGACCTACATCAAGTTTGGCCAGATACTGAGCGGAAGGCCGGACCTCCTCCCCGAGGACTTCATCAAAGAACTGAACCATCTTCAGGATAACGTTCCTTCATTCCCGTTCCAGGATGCAAAGGCCATCATTGAAAGGGAGTTTGACCGTCCTCTTGGAGAATTGTACGATGATTTTGAAGAGACACCGGTCGCAGCCGCCTCACTGGCGCAAGTGCACCGTGCCAGGATGAAAACCGGCGAGGAAGTCGCTGTCAAGGTGCAGCGACCGGAAATTGAAGAAGTCATTGACGCAGACATCCGAGTTCTCCGAAGATTGGCGGCACTGGCCGAGCGCCATCTTCCCGAATTTTCGTTCTTCGAGCCGGGTGTCCTCGTGGATGACTTTGCTGTATCCATCCATCACGAGATGGATTTTGTCCGGGAAGGTCGGAGTGCAGACATCTTCAGGAAATTCTTTGAAGATGATGAGACGGTGCATGTCCCGAAAGTGTACTGGGACCTGACCACTACAAAAGTGTTGACCATGGAGTACATCCACGGTATCAAAGTCTCTGAACACTCCCGGTTGGAGGACGCGGGTCTCGACCGAAAAACCATTGCATTCAACGGAGCGAATCTCATCCTGAAGGAGATTTTTGAACTCCACAAGTTCCACGCCGATCCGCATCCCGGGAATCTCTTTGTTCTCGACAATAACGTAATCGCACCGATAGACTACGGAATGACTGGGAAGCTCGATCAAGAACGCGTCAATCAACTCGGCACGTTGATTACGGCGATAGTGGACAAAGATGTAGGGACAATGGCTACCGTCCTTCTGCAAATGTGCGGAGCGACGGAAAAGACACAAACAGAAGCCCTCCGGGCCCAACTGGATGACCTTCTTGATCGCTACTACGACTCCTCGTTGAAGGAGTTCCGTTTGGACGGTTTCATCAACGGTGTGACCACCTTCTTCCGCCGCGACAAGACTCGTTTTCCCAGAGATCTTGCGATGATGGCAAGGTCGCTGATCATTATTGAAAGCGTCGGGTGTGGGCTCTATCCGGAATTCAACATTATTAAGATCATGGAGCAGTATGCCCAAAAGCTCATGATTCGGAAAGCAGATCCGGCAAAACTATTTCAGGATATCGGAAAAACAATCGCTGAGACCGCAGCACTTTTGAAGGCGCTCCCGTCCGACACGCGCGAGATTCTGGCGAAAATCAAGCGGGACGAAATTAGTGTACGATTTGACCATCGGGGGCTTGAACGCATCAGCTCGGTGCTGGACAGATCCAGCAATCGCCTCAGTTTTGCCATAGTGATTGCCGCTCTCATCATCGGTTCATCACTCGTGTTTCAGACAGGAGTCGGACCGAAAATGTTTGACTTTCCGCTTGCGGGTCTCATCGGCTTGGTGATGGCCATGATCCTTGGTCTTTGGTTGCTTATCGGGACAATCAGGTCTGGTCAATTGTAAGGATATGAACACGTCTGCCAAAAAAGAGATTTCACAACACTATCAAACAACATTCTTCATGGAGGAAACCGTGAATTCAACAAATGAACAACCACAAGGCAAGGCTGAATTCGCCTCAACCACGCGATCCAGCACCCGTGCCACAAAACCGGGTTCGCAGAACAACGCAGCCGAGACAAAGATGCCGCCAGCCAATACGTGGTGGAGGTTCGCCCTGATTCTCTTGACCAACTACCTTCTCGTCATGCTACTTATGCCCAGCCCGGAATCACCTGCGACAGTGCCCTATACTCTGTTCAAGCAGGAAGTCGGGAAGGGAAATGTAGAAGCAATCTACGGAAAAGGTGAGACCATCGCAGGCCGTTTCAAGGTTCCCGTCATGTACCCGCCGGACTCCGCCAATATCAAAGAGACGCCTTCGTCAGGGATAGCGCGTCGGCAACAGTCAAGACCCGTAACGAATTTCACCACCACGTTACCGGCTTTTTTTGATCGGGGCTTGGAAGGGTACCTTATTGATCACGGTGTCGAGATCAGTGCCGAACCGGTCAACGAGGAGCGCAGCCCTTTGCTGACGATGCTCTATAGCTTTGGCCCCGGGCTATTGCTTATCGGGTTCTATGTCTGGCTCTTAAAGAAACAAGGCGGTGCTATGGGTGGCGGGGTTTTCGGCCTCGGCAAGAGCAGCGCCCGTCGTTATGATCAGATGACGGATCAAAAAGTCTCGTTCAACGATGTTGCCGGCATCGACGAAGCCAGGAATGAATTAGTTGAGATTGTGGACTTTCTCAAAGATCCATCGAGGTACACCCGTCTGGGTGGGAGCGCTCCGAAAGGAGTCCTGCTCGTCGGCGCACCCGGCACAGGGAAAACTCTGTTAGCGAAAGCAGTTGCAGGAGAAGCTGGCGTACCATTCTTCTCGATGAGCGCTTCAGAGTTCGTCGAGATGATCGTCGGGGTGGGCGCAGCAAGAGTGCGGGACCTCTTCAAGCAGGCGCGTGAGAACGCCCCTTCGATCATCTTCATTGATGAACTCGATGCCATCGGACGTGCGAGAGGCCAGGTCTCCATCGGTGGTTCGAGCGAGCAGGAACAAACCCTCAACCAGATCCTGACAGAAATGGATGGCTTCACGGGTCGGGAGGGAATCATCGTGCTGGCGGCAACCAACCAGCCGGATGTGCTCGATAAGGCGCTTCTGAGGCCGGGACGCTTCGACCGCCGCGTCGTTGTGAATCTCCCGGATAAGAAAGGCCGTGAGGCTATTCTGAAAGTCCATACGCGGACCGTCCCACTCTCAAGCGACGTCCATCTGACCGAGATTGCCTCAACAACACCGGGATTCTCCGGTGCCGATCTGAAGAACCTTGTGAATGAGGCGGCACTCCTCGCAGCCCGGCAACACAAAAATGAGGTTCATCAGAAAGACTTCCTCGATGCCCTGGAGAAGATCGTGCTCGGCCCCGAACGCCCGATCTTCCTGAAACCGGAGGACAAAGAGCGTATTGCATACCACGAAGGTGGCCACGCAATCCTCGGTCTCGTCGTCCCGGGCGCAGATCCGGTGAACAGGGTGACAATTGTGCCTCGTGGCATGGCACTTGGCGTAACGTATCAGCGACCTGAAAGCGATCGGTACAACTACACGGAATCATATATCCGCGCAAGAATCATCGGCACCCTCGGAGGTCGCGCAGCCGAGGAGATTGTGTACGGCTCGAAGACCACGGGGGCCGAGAACGACATCGAACAGGCTACGAATCTTGCCCGACAGATGGTGACACGCTGGGGGATGAGCGAAAAGCTCGGAATGGTGCAACTAACGTCGAACGCAAATCCATATTTGGGAGGTTATGCAGAAACAAGGGCGTTCAGCGAGGAAACGGCAAAGACCATTGATGCCGAAGTACAACAGATCATTTCCGAAAGCCATGAGGAAGCAATACGGTTGCTGAAGGCGCATCGCAAGCAATTGGATGCTCTCGCAGAAGCCCTGATGGAGCGGGAGACCTTGGACGAAAAGGAGATTCTGACTGTAACGGGACTTCCACCGGCATCAGCTGTGGATACGAAGAAGAGGCCGGTTGCACAATCGGGCATACGTCAAACGGTGAAGTTGTCGTGAGAGAAAGGAAAGGAATGGCAAGACTCCCCCGAAGGTTGTTCGAACTCTCCCCTTCTCCTCCAAGGAGAAGGGGCTGGGGGATAAGGTCACGAATGAGACTTCTTGAATATAGGATTTGGAGGAACACACAATGCTAACCGGAAAACAAAATGGAAGAATCGCAGCACGTGAAGACACGCTGTCAGAAGGCAACTCACAAAAAGAGGATTTGGAATTTGCGATCAGCATGCTCAAAGTGAAGCTGCATTCGGCAACTGCTCTTTCGGAGAAGATTCGTCTCTACAACCAGATCAAAACATTGCAAGACAACATCTCCAAACTCTCAATCGAAAGTTCGGCTCGCTCATGAAAGCGGCATATCTTCGGTTTGCCGGACTGGTTGGAAGCACTACCACATTCGCACTGCGCTGTGTGCGCGATGCGTTCCGCCCACCCTACGAATCCGAAGAAATACTCAAGCACCTTGATGAACTCGGTGCAAGATCACTTCCGCTTGTGGGCACAACAGGACTCATGATCGGGTTGATCATCGCAATCCAGTCCCGCCCGGTCCTTGCTCGTTTTGGCGCTGAGACGTATGTCCCCGCCATGGTGTCCATCTCCGTCGTTCGGGAACTTGGCCCCCTTCTGACGGCGCTCATGGTAACCGGAAGGGTCGGTTCCGGTATCACTGCCGAACTGGGATCAATGCGCGTAACGGAACAGATTGACGCTATCGAGGTTTCAGGGATCAACTCGTTCAGATTTCTTGTGGTTACGCGAGTCATCGCATGCACGCTGCTCCTCCCGTTGCTCACGGGCATTGTCGATGTTCTGGCAATCTTGGGTGCTTTCGTGGCTGCGCTCACAGAGACGCATGTTTCAGCAAACCTTTTCTTCCATTCAGCCGTGTACTCACTCTGGTTGCGGGATATTATTCCCGCCATCTTGAAGACCGTGGTGTTTGGATTTATCATTGGAGTTATCGGGTGCAGGCAAGGCTATACTGTCACGGGTGGAACTGCAGGTGTTGGTCATGCATCAACGAATGCCGTCGTGACTGCGTCGTTGCTTATTCTCTTCACGGACCTGGTTTTGGCAAAACTGACCGTACTCCTATGGGGATGATAGATATCCGACATCTTCAGATTTCGTTTGACGGTGTGCCCATTCTGCGGGATGTGAATCTCACTGTGGAAAAAGGAAGGACACTGGTGATTCTCGGTACGAGTGGAACGGGGAAAAGCGTGCTTCTGAAGAACATCATAGGGTTGATTGCCGCGGATTCGGGAAGTATTCGCATTGGTGGAGAGGAGATTATCGGGATGGATCCCGAGGACCTCTACAAGCTACGCAGACGAATGGGGTACCTCTTCCAAGGTGCGGCACTGTATGATTGGATGTCCGTGCGCGGCAATCTCGAGTTCCCTTTACGCCGCAGAGAGCTACTGGATGAAGGTGAAATCATCGCAAGAGTTACGGAACAACTTCGTCTTGTTGGATTAGAAGATGCGACCGACAAAATGCCCTCTCAACTTTCAGGAGGTATGAGAAAGCGCATCGGGCTTGCTCGTGCATTGATCACCAGGCCGGAGATTATGCTGTACGATGAGCCGACAACTGGCCTTGATCCTATCACGGGGCGCGACATCAGCCACCTGATCCAGCATCTCCAGGAACAACATACACTGACCTCAATAGCAGTTACCCACGACATAGCGTGCGCCCGAATCATCGCTGACAGGGTTGCCATTCTGGACAAAGGGGTGATATGCTTTGAGGGGACGCTGGATGATATGTCCGGCTCAACCGACACATTTGTGAAACGATTCATTGCCGCTGCCTGAGGAAAACCTATGACGACTTCACTCTCAACGATCCGCACCGGTACTTTCGTCGTACTTGGTCTGACCGCCCTGATTGCCGGAATCTTTCTCGTCGGCAGCCAGGAGGGTCTCTTTCATCCGACGTTTCAAGTCAGTGCATACTTCTCTTCCGCGTCAGGAGTGCGCTCCGGCTCTGCTGTCCGAATGGCCGGAGTGGATATTGGTACTGTTGATAAGGTCGAGGTGTCGCCCTTCGACACCAAGATTCGCGTCGACATGAAATTGGATTCACGCATGCAGGGCTTTGTCAAGAAGGATTCCTACGCAACGATTGTCCCTGAAGGGCTTGTCGGCAATTACTACGTTGATGTTGCGGTCGGGTCCCGCATTGGGGAACATGTCGAAGACGGGGACATTATTCAGAGCAGAGAAGCTACGCGTCTTACTGCTGTCCTTGATAGTACTGTCGTGATCTTGGAAAACATCCGGGACGCATCAGACAAACTAAACCAAATCCTCACGATAGTGCAACAAGGCCACGGCACATTGGGAAAACTCATTGCCAGCGACGACATCTACAACAACCTCGCACACATGAGCAGGAGCGCAGACTCGGGCCTTACCGAGCAGATCAAGAATATTGAACAGCTTTCCGGGTCCGTTCACGTCGTCGTGCAGAAGGCTGATACTCTTCTCACAAACGTGAATGCCGCGGTTGCGAAAGTGAACGATGGAAGTGGGACCATTGGTGCCCTGCTGAACGAAAGGACAGTTTATGATAGTCTGATGCTTGGCGTCCATAATGCTGTGCAGGCAACCGATGAAGCGAAAGTTGGGGCGCGAAGATTTGCCGAGAATATGAATGCTCTGAAACGCAATTGGTTTTTCAAAGGATATTTTGAGGACCGGGGTTACTGGGATGAGGCAGAGTACGAAAAAGAAATTGACAAGAAGATTGACAGTCTGAAAACCCTCCAACGGGTGCTCAAGAAACAAATGCAAGACACAACGGCTGCTTCAGAATGAGAAGAAAGACGAAGAAATCACTCGATAGGAAGGTACTATGATCGTAATTCCACTGAGCAATGCATCTCAACGCCCCATCGCCTTCCCGACCGTCACGGTCTTCATCATCGCGACGAACGCTGTGGTTTTTCTGCTTGAACTGTTGGGCGGAGAGGCCTTCGTTATGAGGTGGGCGGTCATCCCGGCCGACATTGTAGCGGGACACAATTGGATCACTATCTTGACCGCCATGTTCATGCACGGCAGTTGGTCACATATCATTGGAAACATGGTATTCTTGTGGGCGTTCGGGCCGGGAATCGAAGATGCCATGAATCCGCGACGGTACCTGGCTTTCTATATTTTGGGTGGAGTTGCGGCTTCGGTGGCACAGGTGATGGTTGACCCAACTTCGACAGTTCCAAACCTTGGCGCGAGTGGAGCAATAGCCGCCGTCATGGGTGCTTTTCTGGTCACCTATCCTCATGACAGAATTCGTTCCTTGCTTGTGATTTTTGTGTTCGTCCGCGTTGCTTATATCCCGGCAGCACTCCTGATTGGGGTTTGGGCTTTGATGCAGTTCTTCAGCCTCGGCGAAGTCACGCAGCAGGCAACCGAGGGAGTGGCGTACGCAGCTCATGTGGGGGGCTTCATCTTCGGTGCTGTCACTGCGCGACTGTTCATGCCCCAGCAGTAGGGCTCCGGAGAGTGTTTCATTGCCGACCAGTCTTTGTGTCGATGGTAGAGGCTGTCGAAAAAAACAAATCGTATAACGTTACAATCAAATAAAGTCAAAAAGGAGAAACAATGATTAAGACTAAGATTAAGAAGATTCTTGTGTCAACGGACTTTTCTGCGCATTCACTTGCAGCGGTGGAATACGCCCGAGTGATTGCGAACAAATTCCACGCACAAATCCTATTGGTGCACGTCGTGGATACTGTCCCGGTTCCCGGTGTCACGAGCCTTGATCCGGAAAAAGGAAAACTGGTTCGGAAGATGGAAAGGAAGGCACTGAAAGAGTTGACAGCTTTCGCTCATGATCATCTGAAAAGGATTCGCAACCCGCAATTGGTTCTTTGTACTGGGGTTCCCTATGACGAGATTGTTCGCTTGGCAACGAACGAGGGAGCGGATCTGGTTGTGATTTCTACTCACGGACGCACCGGATTGGCTCATGTCATAATTGGGAGTGTTGCAGAAAGGGTTGTTCGATATTCACCCGTGCCTGTCTTAACAGTGAAACCTGAGGGAATGAACGAAACTCCGGCATCCTCGTCGACAAGACAGTCGGTGAAGACCAAACGCAACGACCGAGAGTGACTGGAATGAATCTACATGAAAGAGAAACTGACTAGAAGATTGACAGTCTGAAGGCTCTTAAGCGGACGGTCAAGGGGCAAATGGAGGAATTGGAGCGTCTCAAAGAATCGGCTCACAGCAAATGAGAATCACATGTAATGGCTGTAATAACTACCCTGACAGCCACAGTCATGCCGTCCACCGTTGACGTGAATTTCATCCTTTATTGATCACGTTAACCAACCGGTTACTGCAGGTTCCTGTCCAGACTCCGATACTGTATAGCTTCGCCGATATGCTCGGGGCGAATTTCCGTACTGGATGAAAGATCGGCAATCGTTCTGCCGACCTTCAGTATCCGATCGTACGCACGAGCCGAAAGACCGAGCTTTGTAATAGCCATCTTCAGCAATTCTTCTCCTTGACTGTCGATACGACAAAACTCCCTGATTTCTCGCGACTGCATGTCCGCATTTGAAAAGAGCCCTTTACGGTCAAGAAAGCGTCTTGACTGAATCTCCCGCGCTCGAATGACACGATCGCGAACTTGACCTGACTTCTCGCCACTCTCCTTGCTTGAGAGTTCCTTGTATTTTACGGCTGGCACATCAATATGAAGATCAATCCGGTCGAGCAGCGGCCCGGAAATCTTTGCCATGTATTTCTGAATCATCAATTGCGTGCAGGTACATTCCTTGTTCGGGTCTGTGTAGAAGCCGCATGGGCAGGGGTTCATTGCACATACGAGCATGAAGTTCGCAGGGAAATCGACAGATAACTTCGATCGACTGATGGTAACCCGGCCATCTTCAAGAGGTTGGCGCAACACTTCAAGAACGTTACGAGCAAACTCAGGGAGTTCATCCAGAAACAACACTCCATGATGCGACAACGAAATCTCTCCCGGGCGCGGAACCGTTCCGCCTCCAACTAACGCTGCATCAGAAATGGTATGATGGGGAGAGCGAAACGGGCGCGTAGCAACGAGCGCAGTATCGGGCGGGAGCATACCTGCGACTGAATGAATTTTCGTGGTTTCGAGAGATTCCTCGAATGAAAGTGGCGGGAGGATACTCGGAAGTCGCTTCGCAAGCATTGTCTTGCCCGACCCCGGCGGTCCAATCATAATGATATTGTGGCCGCCCGCAGCAGCAACCTCCAATGCCCGCTTCACATTCTCCTGCCCCTTCACATCGGCAAAGTCGGATATGCACTGATGGTCATTCAGGAACAGGTCATTCACATCCACCTTCAACGGTAAACGGGTGGAAAGGTCGCCATTCAGGAACTCAACAGTTTCCTTCAGCGACGACATTGGAAACACTTGAATCCCTTCTACCATTGCCGCTTCCTTTCCGTTTTCCTTTGGCACAATCATTCCGCGCAGTTTTCGTTTTCTCACTTCGAGCGCCATCGGCAATGTACCATGTACAGGACGCAGCATGCCGTCAAGAGCCAACTCTCCAAGCAGAACAAAGTCATTCAGCATTGAGTCGAGTACTTCTCCTCCTGCGGCGAGAATACCAATCGCCATCGGAAGATCATACGCGGACCCTTCTTTCTTGATATCGGCGGGAGCAAGATTTACCGTGATCTTCTTCTTCGTGAACGGAAGACCCGAGTTCTTGATTGCCGCAGTGATCCGCTCACGGCTCTCCCGTACCGCCCCATCGGGCAAACCAACGATGATGAAACCGGGAACCATGTTTTCAAGATGCGACTCTACTTCTACAACGTAGGCGTTAACACCGTATGTTGCACAAGAAAGGGTTTTGGAGAGCATGTCGGTATGCAGGCAAATGTACAAAGAACGAAAATGTTGGCGAGGCCTCGCTCAGGAAGCAGGCGCTGAACAAATTAGTAAACAATCTCCTCCAGGAAAAGGCCCGCAGGCGAAACAGCCATGCCAGCTTTGCGGCGATCTTTTGCTGCCATAATATCCTGGAACTGGGAAACAGGAATGTATCCCCTGCCGATATCCACCATTGTCCCTACAAGCGCGCGAACCATCCCGTGCAAAAACCTGTTGGCACGAATCTCATAGATTAGCATGGTAGGTGTTTTTGTCCACTGCGATGTTTTGATCGTGCAGCGGTAATGGGGCACCAGGGCTTCAGATTTCGTGAATGATTCAAAATCATGTTCTCCGGTAATCTGTTGCGCAACCTGATTCATGAGATTGATGTTCAAGTCATACTTCACAAACCACTGATACTGGCGCCCGATAGCGGTTGGTTTCAGGGAAATATAGTATTTGTACAGCCGTTCTTTTGCATCGAAGCGTGAATGAAACTTCTCATCAACCTCTTCGGCAGAGTGAATATAAATATCCTCCGACAGCGTGCCATTGAGGGCATTGAGTATCGTGCTGACAGTCAACGAAGAATTTGTCTTGAAGTTGGCCACTTGTCCGCGAGCGTGAACTCCGGAGTCCGTTCTTCCTGCGCCGATGAGTGTTATCGGCTCCTGAAGGATCTGATCCAAAACACTCGTGATCTCATCCTGTACGTTGCGTCCGTTGGGCTGACTTTGCCAACCGACGAAATCCGTACCATCGTATTCAAGAACAAGCTTAATATTTCTCATGGGAAATTGTCAAAAACTCCGGCTGACCGTAAGCATAACCCCGTGCGGGTTTGAAAGACCGCCAAGCACATCAGCCTTGAACTGATAGTGACTTGACTGCTCGGTTATTTCCCGATTGTATGAGATGGCCATCCGGGCTGCATTAATTGCGCTGGCAACGTGATTGATCACAATTGCAGCAATGACGAACTTGCGGTTGTTGAGCATATTGTCGCCGCTGATTCTTTGGTCTTTGTACAGCGCACGGTTGATGTCGCTCTGGGGCAACTCTGCAGGACCCCAATTCCAGGAGTACCCGGCACGGTTGCCGTACGTTCTCTGCGGATCGCGCTCCCTGTTCCGCTTCTCATCAAACTCTGTCGTATTTAGGAAGTTGCCGATGTCAACAAAAAACTGAGCATCCTTTCCTGTAGGATCAATGCCTGCGTTTGCCACAGCAAACCGAATGGCATCATCCTTCAGTGAAGTACCGTAAACATCAAAGGTTATGTACGTCAACCACAGAGCAGCCTCGGCAATAGAGAAATACTTGCCGGAGCTGAATCCGTCCGCATAATGTTCACCTAATCCCGGAAGGAGTAATGAATACAATACCGCTAGGCCAACAGATTTCCTCGTTTGCGTTGCTTCCTGACTCTGTACACTCAACGAGCCAAAAATAGAGTTTGGATTTGAATTGGCAAACAAATCTTGCTGAATTGCATGCCGACCGGAGAATTCCGGCTCGCCGGCGATAAGAGGTGAACAGACGAAAACGGTGAAAACAACGACGCAATGGAATCGCAACATGCTATTTACCTGTTTTACAATGCGGAAGTGAATATGATTTAGACAGTAGCAAGTCGAGCGCGTTGTCTCCGTTCGGTGAGATATTCGAGTACGTCGCTCCAACGTCCGACATACACAAATATCGGGACTTTGAGAGCATCTTCAAGTTGCGGGACTGTCATGTCGTCGAGAAACAAACCGTCATTGTTGAGAATGTCGGGCGGCAACAACAACAAATCCCCCAATTCCCTGCCTTTCAGTGATGAAAGTAAACATTTTCCCGAAAGAAGTCCAGCAACCGTTACGCTTGATCCGAAGAGGGTGTTCGGAACGGTGTGCAGTACTGCGTCGAGATTAGTGATAGTGCTGAGCAAGGGCAAGATATCGCTTCGCATGAATCCGGATGCCAACTCGGCAGTCGCCATTGTCAGTTTCATTTTCGCGGACAACTTCTGCGGAAATCGCTTTGCCTGTTTCTTTGATTCGGAGATGAAGCTACGCACAAGGCCGACGCCATTCTCCGTTTGCGGGAATCCGTCGTAGTATTCTTCGCCGGGAATCGACCTTCCCGCAACAATATGCAACTCATCAGAACAGTAGACAAACGAACGCCCTGTTTCACTTCTGAACAGGGCTTGCCATACCTCAACACGCTCAAGCAAATCAACGGCATACTGTTGATCAACTTTCTTAAGATCGTACAGCCCGAAGCGATGATCCGTAAGCCCGACGGGAACGATCGCCAGCGAGATGACGTGTTTGTTGAAGCGATAAAGATCATGCACAGTCCTTTCAAGTGCCGTACCGTCATTCAACCCGGGGCACAGGACGATCTGCGTGTGCATATCGATTCCGTTGTCATGAAGGAGCTTGATTTTCTCAAGAATGAGATCATCCTTCTTCAATCCCATCATCAACTTGCGAATCTCATAGTCGGTAACATGCACTGAAATGTATTGGGGAGAAAGTCGCTGTTGGATAATACGGCGAAGAATTGCCGGGCCCGCATTCGTCATGGTGGTGTAGTTACCGTACATGAAGGAAAGCCGGTAGTCGCCGTCTCGGAAATAGACTTGGCTTCGCATCCCCTTCGGGTTCTGATCTACGAAACAAAAAATACAATCGTTGCCGCACGAGAGAATCTTGAAATCCTCGAAGTCGAGGCCGAGCCGTTCACCCTCATCTTTTTCGATGTCATAAATGGTGATTTCTCCATTGGAAACAATCTTAACGGAGATTTCGGGATCATTCTCGTAAAAACGATAGTCGATTACGTCGGCAACCCGCTTGCCGTTAATCTCCAGCACCTCGTCTCCAATTTGTAGTCCGAGTTCTTCTGCGAGGCTGCCGGGTTCTATGGCCGTGATTTTCATGATGATCCTATATCACCATGAGCGGAATGCCTGCGTTCACAGCATCAACAGTACCACTTCTGCCGCTCGTACGTTCTGCGAGCACGAAATCGTTCCTCGGTTCCACTATGCGTGACATGACAAGTTCATTCTCCCCGACGTTATTGGCCGGCACACCAACCCGAACATAGTTTCCGGAGAAACCGAACCGGATTCCGTCCGCAACGTCGCCCTCGAATAGCACGGGCACTTCATGCCCCACCATCTGTTGATGGAAGGCATCCTTCTTCTTCTGACTGAGAATTCTCAAGGTTTTGTTTCGTTGAAAACGAACCCGCGGTTCCACAGGATCGGCGATTCCGGTTGCCGGGGTGTTCGGACGCTCGGAGTAGGTGAAGATGTGAAGATATGAGACGGGAAGTTCTGCCAGAAAATGATGTGTTTCTTCAAACAGCGCATCCGACTCACCGGGAAAACCGACTATAACATCAACGCCGATTCCGCAATCTGGGATCTTCGTTCTGATGCGATGGATTAGATCGGAATAATGCTGTGTGGTGTAGCGTCGTCGCATTGCCCGAAGAATGATATCTGAACCACTTTGGAGCGGAATGTGAAAGTGAGGAGCCATCTTCTTCTCGCCCGCAACAAAATCAAGAATCTCATCAGTCAGCAGGTTCGGCTCGATGGAACTGATGCGAATGCGTTGAAGGCCATCGACTCCAACAAGTGCATTGAGCAATGAAAGCAAATCCGTATCAGCCTTCTTGCCGTAATCCCCAACGTTCACGCCGGTAAGCACAATCTCTTTGTAGCCTTGCTCAACCAGCAATCGTGATTGCTCGACACATGTCTGGATTGATTGACTTCTGCTTGCTCCACGCGCCAGGGGTATTGTACAGAAACTGCAATTGTAGTCACAACCATCCTGCACTTTCAAGAATGCGCGAGTCCGATCGGTTGCTTCAGTTGAATAGCCGATGCCGAAATTATCGACATCGTGAATATCGGAAACGGCAACATGCGGATAGAGCTTCTTCTCAAGGGAGTCGACATGGTTAAAGAGATTGAATTTTTCTTTCGTCCCCAACACATAGTCCACACCATCAATTGATGCAACGTGCTCCGGCTCCAATTGCGCATAGCATCCCGTTACGACCACAAGGGGCTGTCTGAAAGCCCTCAGCGCCCTGCGGATAATCTGACGGCACTCGCGGTTAGCGCGTTCCGTCACGCTGCATGTATTGATGACGCACACATCCGCCTGTTGTCCGAAATCTACAAGCTCGAATCCGCGGTCGGCAAACTGCTTCCCGAGAATCGAGGTTTCGGCATAATTGAGCTTGCAGCCGAGTGTATGGAATGCAACTTTGGGCATTGAATCTGTACTTTTCCCGGAATACAAAAACACCCGCCCTGATATGATCGGGCAGGTGTTTTCGGTTGAGAATCCGACAGTTTAGTTTTCAGCCGGAATGGAAGTATCGTCGTCAAGCGATTGAGTGTCCGGAGCCCCCACTGCATCGCCGATTGTTGAAGCCGGCAGTTTGTGTTGGGCCATGTACTCATCAACCAGATGAGTTTCCTTGTCCTTCAGGGCTTCAACTGCTGAAAGGACAATTTTCTTGGACTCTTTTTCAAACTCAAGAACCTTCAGCGGGAGCGCATCGCCAACCTTGAATTTGTCGGCAATATTCTTGACCTGTGATTGTGCAAGTTGTGATACCGGCACAAATCCATCTACGCCCATTGGCAATTCGACTATGACACCTTTCTCGATGATGCGGACGATCTTGCCTTCGACTTCCGTGCCCACTTTGTATGTGTCACCGAACCGATCCCACGGATTGTCTTCGATCTGCTTGTGACCGAGCGAAATGCGACGCTGATCCACATCGACGCTAAGAATAACGACTTCAATTTCATCGCCCTTCTTCACAACTTCGCCGGGATGCCGGATCTTCTTCGTCCACGACAAGTCGGAAATATGCACGAGTCCATCAACACCTTGCTCAAGTTCGACGAACACTCCGAAGTTGGTAAGATTTCTGACAATTCCCTTGTGGCGTGAATCGACCGGGTATTTCTGCATCAGGTTCAACCACGGATCCGGCTCAAGCTGTTTGATGCCGAGCGAGAGCTTCTTGTTGTCCTTGTCGAGACTGAGAATAACGGCATCTAGCATTTGTCCCATTGAGACAACCTGTGACGGATGTTTAATGTGCTGCGTCCAACTCATCTCACTGATATGTATGAGGCCTTCGATGCCCTTCTCGATTTCAACAAACGCGCCGTAGTCTGCGAGTGAAACGACTTTGCCGACAACCTTCGTCCCGACCGGATACTTTGATTCGATATTTTCCCACGGGTGCGGCTGTAGTTGCTTGTAGCCGAGCGAAATACGTTTCTTTTCTTGATCAAAATCAAGAACAACCACATTGATCTTCTGATCGAGCTTGACGATTTCGGATGGGTGGTTAATTCGCCCCCACGACAAGTCCGTGATATGAACGAGACCATCGACGCCGCCGAGATCGACAAAGACACCGAAATCGGTAATTGCCTTGACGGTTCCTTCCAGGATCTGACCTTTTTCGAGGCTCGAGATAATCGCCTGCCGTTGGCCGGACATTTCTTCTTCAACAAGCACTTTGTGACTGACCACAACGTTTTCGGACGGATGATTGATTTTCACAACGCGGAAGTCAAGCGTCCTGCCAATGAAGGCATCAAAATCACGAACCGGTCGAACGTCGATTTGCGATCCGGGAAGAAACGCATCAATGCCGAGCAAGTCTACAACAATACCGCCTTTGATGCGGCGAACACAACGTCCTTGCAATACTTCACCGGTTTCGAATGCCTTTGTCACCCGTTCCCACACGCGCATAAAGTCTGCCCGTTTGCGCGACAGAACCAACTGTCCGTCCTTGTTCTCAACGCTTTCGAGAAAGACTTCTATCTCGTCGCCAACCTTCAACTCATCCTTGTTCGTAAATTCAACGAGAGGAACGGTTCCCTCCGACTTGAATCCGATATCAACCGACACTTCATTGTCGTGAATAGCAACGACGCGACCCTTGACGATCTCCCCCTCACTGATCTTTCCCATGGAGCCCTCGTAGAGCTTCTTGAGATCATTGTACTCGGCCTCGCCATATTCACGATCGATTACATTATCGATAACGCTGTTGTTTGAATCAGCCATTCATCCTCCGAATGTTTAACATAACGTCCCGTTGCCACCGGGACACCCCGTTCCGTATTGCGATCGTTGCAACGTCATCAGATTACACCCACAATAAGGAAAGGGCCATGTTTTGGTTTGTATTTTTGTTTGTTAGTGATGACTACAACTTGTTACGCGTTCACCGGACTCGCGATGGTCTCTATTGCTGTCTTTACTTTCTCCATCAACCATTGCGGCGTACTCGTTGCGCCGCTGATGCCGACTGATTCCTTCCCTTCGAACCACTCGTACTTCAACTCTGATTCTTCTTCAATGAAGAACGTGTTTGAATTTGCCTCTTTGCAAATCTCATACAGTACTTTGCCGTTTGACGAATTCCTGCCGGCAACAAAAATCACAATGTCATTCTGCGAGGCAAACTCCCGCAATTTTTTGTCCCGACCGGAAACCTGTCCGCAAATCGTATCCTTCGCATGAAAGTCGAGGGCAGATTCTTCAAACGTTCCAACTTCAAATTCTGCCCGGATTTTTTCTTTAAGGACTCGAGCTATCTCATAGAAAGTCGGCTTATCCATTGTTGTCTGAGAGAACAAAACAGTCTTCTTGGTCGGGTCGACCATTGCCGTTTCTTCAACTGATTTGATGACAAGCGCTTCGTTGTTCGTGTGTCCTACAAGCCCGATTACCTCGGCATGGTCTTTCTTCCCAAAGATCACGATCTGATATCCTTTGTCGTAGAACTTTCGGATGCGTTCCTGGACCTTTGTCACAACAGGGCATGTTGCATCAATCAATTCAATATTATTCTTCCGGGCGAGCGCATATGTCGAAGGCGGCTCTCCGTGTGCACGAATGAGAACCTTCTTCCCGCTCAGTCTCCCGAAGTCTGAATGGGCAATGGTTTCAAGCCCCTTCTCCTTCAGCCGGTTGGTCTCCATCGGATTGTGAATAATGGGGCCAAGCGAGTATAGTTCGGGCGATTCCTTCATTACTTCTTCGGCGATGTCGACGGTCCGGACAACACCCCAGCAGAAACCTGAATTTTTGTCGATGGTGACCTTCATGAACCTGTTGCTTTCAGTCTTTCTTGTGCTTTGCGCACCACGAACTCCACCTGTTGCTCAATCGTCATATCGGAGGTGTCAAGTTCAATTGCATCGTCTGCTTTCTTGAGAGGGCTTTCGTCCCGCGTTGAATCCTTTTCATCACGCTGGCGAATCTCACCTTTGAGTGTCTCGAGATTCGTTTCGATTCCATTCTGTCGAAGTTCACGCTGGCGTCTGACAGCGCGTGCCTCAATACTGGCAATCATGAAAATTTTTAGATCAGCATCGGGAAACACCACCGTGCCGATGTCACGTCCCTCAAGCACCACACCGCCTTGTTTTCCAATTCTGCGTTGCTCGTTCACCAGCACTTGCCGCACCTGGCGAATCGAACTCACAGAACTTACCGCCGTTGTCACCTCCGGCGATCGTATCGACTCGGAAACGTCTTCTCCGTCAAGCAAGATTTTCAAAGAACCGTTGACCGGTTGCAGTTCGATACTTGTGTTGCTCACCAATTCCACTATGCGCTTCGAGTAAAATCCTTGAAGTCCGCTGCGCAACACTTTCAGAGTAATTGCCCGGTACATCGCCCCTGTATCGATATGCAAGTAGCCTAAGCGGGCCGCAACGAGTTTTGCAGTTGTCGATTTTCCGGAAGCGGCCGGCCCATCGATGGCAATGACGAGCTTTCGTTGAGTCAAAATGAACCAAAATCCGACAATATTGGGAAGTAAATATAACCAATTCGCAAACTGTTGGCAACCTCGTTGGATTAAAGAGGGTTAATAGCTAATTTGACCACATCATTTTTTATGTGATGAGATGAGAAAGCTGACCCACGACGAGATTTCACGGCAACGCGTACCACGGGAGCGAATCCAGGAAAGCCAGCGGCTGCCGATTTATGCCATGCTCGACAACATAAGGAGTCTGTACAACGTCGGTTCAATATTCAGAACTTCAGACGGGGCTTCTGTTCAGAAACTGTTTCTCAGCGGATACACGCCCCACCCGCCGAGAAAGGAAATTGACAAAACGGCACTTGGCGCGACGGAGACTGTCCCCTGGGAATATCATCGAACAGCTGAAGAATGCCTCTTAGCCGTTCGGCAAACCGGGGCAACATTATGCGTCCTGGAGCATACAACCGGAAGCATCCCCTACTACCAGGTCACGACCGAAGATTTCCCGATTTGTTTAGTGGTCGGAAATGAGATCACAGGTGTTTCTCCCGACGTTGTTGCCGCTGCCGACCTCGCGCTTGAGATTCCGATGTTTGGCATGAAACAGTCGCTCAACGCCGCGGTGGCATACGGGATAGCACTTTTTGAGTTGGTGAGAATCTGGAATATGTCAAATCAGCGTGGTAGTTCACCCGCGAGCGTAAAATAATCCCTCTTCTCCAAGGTATGAATGCGAATAACTCCTGCACGTACCAGTGAAACAAGTGTGCGTGAAGCACGACGGTCGGAAATATTCACGAGCTTTGCGAATTCAGGCACCGTGATCCGGTCATGTTCATCAAGGTATCTGAACAGACGTTTCTCATTCTCGCCAATCTCGATTGTGAATGGCTTTGCATCAGAGTGTTCGCTGCGAAGAATTCTCACGACCTCCTTGCTTGCCATCACTGAATTCGCATTCACACGAATGTAGACTTTCGTCTCTTCTCCATTCACGGCATCACCGTTCGTTGCCCCGGTGAAGTAATGCGGCTTGTCGGGACTTTCCCGCACATATGCGACGATCACGTCTATTCCGTCAAACGGAACGATGTCAATATCGGGATGAATCTCAGGAATACAGTAGAATGTGCCCGCCTGTTCAATCAAATCAACTTCGCTTTTCTCGCTTTCGACACCGACAATAGAGCCATCATCGTCCACGCCAAACAAAATATGTCCGCCTTTTGTGTTGGCAAGAGCGACAAGCGTTTTTGCTATTTTCTCAGGAGTTGAGACCTTTCTCTTGAATTCAACTTCAAATCCTTCGCCTTCCTCAATTAGCGTATTCACGTCTTTGTACGTCATTGCTGCCACCCCTTTCATTGTCAGTCGTATCATTTGGCATCGCTTCTCGATTAATCTGCGCATCGAGCGACACATCCCCTGTGTCGGCGGGCTGGGGTTCGATCTGTTGTTGGCTTGATTCTGTCTCCTTCGGTAGTGATTCTATGCTTTCACTTTCTTCTTCCTCCTCAGGCTCCACTTCAGGTTCATAGTAGCGGCGTCCCTGCATCCTCGCTGCAACAATATTCCTGCGAAACGTCACCCATCGGGTATTGTCCGTTGGCTTGTGTCTCAACGGACTGGGAATTACAGCCGCAAGTCTTATAGCCTGCTCGACAGACAACGAACTCGCCGAACGTCCGAAATACGTTCTTGCTGCCGCCTCGACTCCGAAAATCCCTCTCCCCCATTCAATAACATTCAGATAAATCTCAAGAATCCGATTCTTGTCGAGATTCCTTTCGAGTAGAAACGTTATGATCCATTCCTTTATCTTCCTGACGGGATCTTTGGATGTTGAGAGATAGAGATTTTTTGCAAGTTGCTGGGTAATTGTACTTGCTCCACGTACTGCTTTTTTTCTTTCCCAATTCTTTCGCAACGATTGCTGAAACTCATACCAGTCGAATCCGTTGTGTTCCCAGAACATCCCATCTTCAGCAACAACAACGGCGTTGATAACGTGCCGAGGAATCCGTGACAACGGGACCCAGGAATGCACGGTCCTCAGACTTTTCCCCTCACTGTCCGCCTCACCAAGCCGCTGTCGCATCAAAGCTGTTTCGGCTGGATTGTTCTCCTTAAGGCCGGCTACACCAAACCATGGAATTGTAAGAGCCTCGTACAGAACCACAAATCCGAATACCAGAAATACCGACTTAACTTTGTTCGCCTTCACCCAATGCCACAATCGCGCAGGATGTGACGTGTTCTGCATCAGGGCAGGTTCATCTGTGATTGTCAAGGTACTCCTGCAGCATTAGTCTGGCGGCCATTACGTCCACGCGGTGTTTCTGCCGGCGTTTCTTCTTTTTCATCCCTGTGTCAAGAAATGCTTGATGTGCCTTGACAGACGAATAGCTTTCATCCCACGTATCAATTGTAATCGATGTCAACAGTTTCAGCTTGCCAATGAATGCTTCAACTTCAATCGCTTTGCTGCTCTTTCCGCCGTCTTGGCCGTACGGCATTCCTACCACAATCAACGTAATATCTTCCTGGGCAATGATGTGCACAAGCTTGTCAAACGTTCGTTCATTGTTCTCAATTGTGTTGACCGCTTGCGCAATCATGCGGGTTGGGTCGCTTGCTGCGATGCCAATGCGCTTGCTGCCATAGTCAATGCCAAGTACTTTGCCCGGATACTGCATCACTGTTCGGGCCGTTCAACTCGTGTTACACCTTTGATCCTCCGAAGCCGTTCCAACAAGCGGTTCACGTGCTCGGTATCCCGAACGCCTAGTACGAACATTCCCAGAAAAATCGAATCCTTCGCATCGAGGTTTACGCTTAGTATGGTCGTATTCTGGAAATTACTGATTGCCTGCGTAATATCATTTAGCAGCGCTTTGCGATCCTCCCCCGTAATCCGAACAGCAGAAACAAACAGACCCCCCGAGCTTGGCGGCCAGCCGACTTCAACAATGCGTTCATGTTCCATTTGAAGCATCAGTTGAATATTGCGGCATGAGCGACGGTGAATCTTGATACCTTCACCCTGAGTAACGAACCCGACGACGGGATCGCCGGGAATCGGATTGCAACACTTTGCATAGTTGTGAAGGTAGTTATCCCGGGATCCGTCAAGCAAAATACCGGGCGAGATACCACGCGCCGACGTGATGAACTTGTCGAACAATCCCTCGATCTTGCCTTCTTGTGTGACAACTGCCGTCGGGTGTTTCTGGTCGTCTTGAATGAGTTTGATGATTGTGTCCACATCGATCTTTTCTTCCCGAATTGCATGAAAGAACTTTCCGGAATTCTCGATTCTTTGTTTCGTCAAAAACTCATTCAAGTCATCGTCGTTGATGCTGAGTTTTGCTTTCCTCACTTTCTTTTCCCAAATGGCGCGCCCCTCCTCAATTGCCTTTCGTTGTTCCTCCTTTACCCATCGGCGTATATGCGATTTTGCCTTATGAGTGACGACGAACTGTTCCCAATCCGGGTTCGGGGTTTGGTTCTTTGATGTGATGATTTCCACCTGGTCGCCACTGCGTAATTTCGTATCAAGAGGTACAATCCGGCCGCTGACTTTCGCCGCAAGGCAGTGATCGCCAACCTTGGAGTGAATTTCATAGGCAAAATCAACGGGTGTAGCGTTTCGAGGCAGAATTTTCAGATCGCCTTTCGGTGTAAAGACGTAAATCTCGTCCTGAAACAAACTCAGCTTGAAACTCTCCATCATTTGACCGCCGGCCTTCTCCTCCTCGCCTACGCTTTCAATGATATCGCGGATCCAGTTAAGCCAGTTATTCAACTTCTCGTCAATCTTCTCGACTTCTTCCTTGTACGCCCAATGCGCCGCAACGCCGCGCTCAGCGATAGCGTGCATTGCCTTGGTGCGTATCTGAATTTCAACCATCTTCCCTTCGGGGCCAATAACAGTGGTGTGTATGGATTTGTATCCGTTGTTCTTCGGTCGGGTTACATAGTCTTTGAACCGGCTATCATTCGCTGTATATGTTGACGAAATGATGCCGAGAACTCTGTAGCACACTTCTTCGCTCGAATCAAGTATTATTCGCACAGCAAAGAGATCGTAGATCTCGCCAAGAGGCTTGTTCCTCTTGACCATCTTGTTATAGATGCTGTAGATATGTTTCGGTCGGGCGCTGAGGTCGTACGGAATATTCTCCTCCCTAAGTCGCTTCTCAATCGGGGCCGCGAATTTCTTGAGGTACTGCTCACGCTCCCTGCGGCGGGACTTCAGTTCACGGGCGATACTATCGTACTCTTCCCGATTCAACGTCTTGAACGCAAGATCCTCCATCTCCCATTTGATATTCGCAAGCCCGAAGCGGTGAGCAAATGGCGCATAGATATCCATTGTTTCCCTCGCAATCCGCTGCTGTTTTTCGGGGGGAAGAAAGTCGATCGTACGCATATTGTGGAGGCGGTCGGCAAATTTCACCAACATCACGCGGATGTCACTCACCATCGAAAGCAGCATCTTCCGGTAGTTTTCGGCCTGTGTCGATTCGTTGCTGGTAAATGTAATGCCGGAAATCTTTGTTGCGCCATCGACAATGTTTGCAATTGTATCACCGAACTCTGCCCTGATATCTTTTATTTGATATTCGGTGTCTTCTGCTACGTCGTGCAGCAACGCGGCAGCAATGGAAATATCATCAAGGGATATCTCCTTCGCAACAATTCTGGCCACCTCATACGGATGATCGAAGAACGGTTCTCCGGATGCGCGCTTGTCGAAGCGGTGGGCGTTGAAACCGAATTCGAATGCCCGGCGTATCAGCGTTTCATCCACACGGGCCAGATGTTTCCGGCATACGAGCAGAAGATCGTCAAGCCTTTCCTTGTACTTTCGATTCGTCATACTCGTTCAACTGTTCATGAGCGATGGAATTCTCCGGGGGACGACGGGGAAGACCCGCTGCTGTTGTTACTGCGGAAGTACCTCGCGATCCCACCTAAAAAAATATAGCTGGTTGCTGCAGGATTGTCAAGCAACGATTTGACGCACGCCAACAGGCCGTTTTTGCTAAATCACTCGGTACCGAAAATCCTGTCGCCTGCATCGCCCAAGCCGGGCAAAATATAGCCATGCGAGTTCAACTGCCGGTCAAGAACGGCAGTGAACATCTTCACATCGGGATGCGCCGCGGAAATCTTCCTGACACCTTCAGGCGCAGCAAGCAGGCTTACAAACCGGATTTTCTTTGCTCCCTTATTCTTCAAGAAAGTGATTGCAGCCGCTCCACTGCCACCCGTCGCCAACATCGGGTCAAGCAACAGTACCAGGCTCTTTTTGAGGTTACGAGGGAATTTCGAATAGTAGTCCACCGGCTTCAATGTTTCTTCATTTCTGTACAATCCGACGTGACCTACTTTTGCTTCAGGCAGAAAATCAAGAAAGCCGTCAACCAAGCCCAATCCGGCTCGCAAAACGGGAACAATGACAATATCTTCTGCAAGAGCATAACCCTTCGTCCGTTCCAGCGGCGTATCAACGAACCCGGGTCGAACCTTAAGGTCATGCGTAACCTGAAATGCCATAACAGAAGAAATCCGCCGGAGTGTTGTTCGGAAGAGATGGTTGTCCGTTCTTTTGTTCCGAAGGATCGAAAGATCACGTTTGATGAGCGGATGATCGATGACAATCAGGTTTTTCATCGGATGTCCCTTTATTGGTATGAGGCTGGTGCATGCTACAGGTTTACGGTTTGCTGAGTTTCCTGGATGTAGCATTTGCAGCAACAAGAATCGGATCCCATAATGGCGTGAACGGCGGAGAGTATGCAAGATCCCATTGTTGGATATCAGAAATCGACATTTTGTTCTGAATAGCAACAGCAAAGGTGTTCGCCCTCAACACCACTCCATCACTCCCAATCATGTTAACGCCTAACAGCCGTTTTGTCCGTCTGTCGGCGATCATTGTGATCGAGAGCTTCGCGCTTCCCGGCATCATCGCAACTTTTGACCATGCCGAAACCGATTCCGTAACGACATCAAAACCGGAAGCCCGGGCCTCTTCCGAACTCAATCCTACGCGTGCCACTTCAATCCCGAACACTTTGACAGCTATCGACCGAATAGCCCCGCGGAATGCCGCACTGCCTCCCGCCGCATTTTCGCCGGCAACCCACCCCTGCTTGCTTCCAATTGTTGCAAGCGGTATGTACGACGGTTTGTCGTTCACTAAATTCTTGACTTCGCAACAATCGCCGGCGGCGTAGATGTTATCACAATTTGTTTCCTGACGTTGATCCGTCCGAATCCCGCCTGTTGTCCCGATCCGAATCCCGGCTTTCTGCGCAATCTCGCTGTTGGGCAAAACACCCAGCGCAAGTATTACGAGATCAGTTTTGAACGAACCATCCTTTGTGACCACATGCGAAACACGCTTCAGCTTGTCAACAACAAATCCTTCTGTCGTTGCTTCCCCGATGAACTGAACATCGTTCATTGCGAGTTCCCGAAGAATCCATTCCTGCGTCTCCTTCTCAAGCCCGTGCATCGGCAGGTTGTGACGATGGAGGATCGTGACGTCGAGCGAACGGGAGCGAAGAGCCTCCGCCATTTCCATTCCGATATAGCCTCCGCCGATAATGACTGCATGTTTCGGCTTTTCAGACTTGATGTACTCATACAGCCGGTATGCGTCCTCAAGGGCCTTGACGATAAATATGCTTCTCGCGTCCTCACCATCAACGCCAAGCCTTTTCGGTCGGGAACCGGTTGCGAGGATCAAGCGGTCATACGGTTCCACCCGTAATTTTGCCAGAGCAATATCGCGGACAATGAGCTTCTTCTTGGCAGGAAGTATTTCCTCCACGCGGTGAAGTACTCTTACTTCAACGCCTTTCCTTTCGCGCAGTTGTGCAGGAGTGTTAGAGACGAGGCGGCTCTGTTCCACATCGCCCCCGATGTAGTACGGAATCTCACAAACACCGTACGAGATGTGCTCATTCTGTTCGAAGAGAACAACATCGCAATCGGGATTTGTTCGCTTTGCTTTTGCCGCAGCGCTTGGCCCGGCCGCAACGCCGCCTATGACAACGATTCGTTTCGGCATCTATTTTTGCTTGAAAGACAACACCAACGGAACACCCGTAAATGCAAAGTGCTGGCGCAATTTGTTTTCGAGATAACGGCGATAATTATCGTCGATCATTTTGGGCTCGTTGCAGAAGAATGCAAATACAGGGGGCTTTGCCTTGACCTGAGTGATATACTTTATTTTGATCTCCTTCCCCGATCTGCTTCGAGGGGGAAACGTCTTGATATCCTCACCGATCTTGTTGTTTAACTCGCTCGTTGCAATTCGTTTGTTTTGCTCCGCATCGACAGCTTTCGCCAGTTCGATGACTTTGTACACTCTCTGTTTCGTCAGCGCAGAGACAAACATGATCGGAATGAAATCGAAAATCCGGAGCTTCTCCTTCAACAACTTTTCGAACAATCGGGCGGTCTTGTCATCTTTCTCGATCAAATCCCATTTATTGACAGCAATGACGACGGCACGGTTGCGTTGAGTTGCAGTTTCAATGATTCGCAAGTCCTGATGTTCGAGCCCTTGCGTTGCATCAATTAAAACAACAGCAACATCGCATCGCTCAATACTCTTCAGTGTCCGGATGGTGCTGTAGAATTCTACGCTTTCTTTTATTTTGCTTTTCCGGCGGAGTCCGGCCGTGTCAACGAGAAGAATCTCCTCCCCGTAGTATTTCAAAATGGCATCGATGGGGTCCCGCGTTGTCCCGGGAATATCGGTAACAATGTGTCGATCTTCCTGCAAGAGTGCATTGACAAACGAAGATTTACCGACATTCGGCTTTCCGATGATGGCAAGTTTCAGGCGGGGATCAACCTTCTCTTCGGCATTAGGGTCAAAATCTTGAGTCACTACATCCAGCAAGTCCCCGATCTTTCGCCCTCCCAATGCCGATACGGAATACGGCTCTCCCAGCCCGAGCTGATAGAATTCTGCGAGTTCGGCCTCCTTCTTCTCCCCGTCGATCTTGTTGACCACCAGAACGACCTTCTTCTCTGTCTTGCGAAGGATGTTCGCCAGTTCTGCATCCGTAGGCAGCAGCCCCGTCTGTGCATCGACAACATACAGTACGACGTCGGCTTCATCAATCGCTATTTGGGCCTGTTCACGGATTGCCGTTTCAAAGATATCCTCAGAAGCCGGAACATACCCGCCCGTGTCAACCAGCGAAAATCGTTTGCCTGCCCATTCGGCTTCAGCATAGTTTCTGTCGCGTGTAACGCCAGGCATGTCGTCGACAATGGCATCACGGCGGCCGACAATCCTGTTAAACAGCGTGGATTTGCCCACGTTGGGACGGCCTACAAGGGCAACCAACCAATGAGACATGAACAATACTGATGGAATGATGAGAGTTTACACCAAGGTACGAAGAAGCGTGAGGACATTCAAGGTAAGAATGCCGGCGCCGTTATTCTCATTTACAGAAGAATTCGCGATGCCGGCGTCGTTAAATCAAAACACCAGGCTGCGTTCGGCATTTGCAAATGTGTGGATCGAGGAAAGAGCTTCATTCAAGCGTTCAAAGCCGGCGGATTTTGAAATGTAGGCTGCAGCGCCGTTCTCGTAGGCATACGCAATATCCTCTTCCCGATCGGACGAACTCAATATGACAACTGCAATATCTTTGAGTGATTCATTCGTTTTGATCATTTTCAGGACTTCTTTCCCGTCGATGCACGGGATATTCAAGTCAAGCAGTACTACTTGCGGTCGAGGGTTTGCTGACGCGTCTGCAAACTGATTTCGATTGTGCAGATAATCTATCGCTTCCTGGCCGTCGCGTACCACGTACACTTCACCAGGCACATTGTGATGTCTAAGAATGTATTTTGTAAGGCGGAGATGTTCAAAGTTATCCTCTACGAGTAATATTCGCATGCTGACCCTGTTAGATACTGTTGGACCAATGAGAGTATTCGTTATTATTATACTACATCATACCTTCCCGGAAGGTGATGATAACCACAGAAAAGACACCGATACATACGCATTCTTGTACGTGAAATCACCTACCGCCACTTAGTGTTTCTTTTGCGCCGAATGAACTACCGTGACGCTGCGTCTTTGAGCGGTTCGTCATCCTGACCCAACTGTTCGAGCATCCATTTGCGCAATTCGTTGCTTACTGTTTTCTGCGATTCGTGAGAATCATCCGGTGGCCCGAGCGGTTCGCCATACACGATATCAACGAAGCCGGGCTTGACACGCCAATCTCCTTTCCTGTTAATTGCAAACAGACCTTTGCAACACATTGGAAGGATGCGAACACCAGCCTCGGCGGCCGTCTTGAACGGGCCACGTTTGAATGGCTGCAATCTTCCGTCGGGTGTTCGCGTACCTTCGGGCGCGACCATAACTGACGTGCGCTCTTCACGCAGTATGCGCGTCACTTCCTTCATACTCTCTGCCGCCCGTTTCGGGTTTTCGCGGTCAATTTCTATCTGTCCGACAGCCCTCATCCAACGACCCCAGATAGGTATCTTGAAATTTTCCTTCTTCTCCAACCCACGAAGGTAGTACGGGAAATACCCTTGATAGATAAACGGATCGAGAAAGTTGACGTGATTCGGAGCAAGAACATAGGGCTCGCCTTTACGGATGTTCTCAAGCCCGGAAACACTACGCACTCTCACACCCGCAGCCCGCAGGAAAAATCTTGATGCCTTCCGAAGCCACTCGTCATACACCGGTTTCTTAAACAGAAACGAAAGCGGAATGAAGATGATGAAGATAACGACAAGCAGAGGCACACATCGCATGTATATCACGACTGTATGAACGGTCTGCCAAAATGTGAACCGGTTATCGTCGCCGGAATATTGATTTGCCATTACAGGCGAGAAATTGTTAATTGATGCTACTGTTTCTATCCCACTCTCTGACATTACAATTATGATTCTTAGAGTTCATACAACGAATCCTGAACCCCGAATAATCGGGAAAGCCGTTGAAGTACTGCACAGCGGCGGCGTTATCATCTATCCGACAGACACGGTGTATGGACTCGGCTGCAGTATAGACAACAAAAGTGCAATTGAGAAGATTCATCTCATCAAACAACAACGGACTGACAAGCCGTTCAGCTTTGTCTGTTCCGACCTCACACATATCAGCGAATATGCCCATGTGAGCAACACGGCATTCAGAATTATGAAGCGACTGATTCCGGGGCCGTACACGTTCATTCTCCCGGCACAAAGGATGAAACACTTGCCGAGGATCTTGGTTTCAAAACGAAAGACTGTGGGAATTCGGGTTCCTGCCAGTCCGACCACGATGGCATTGGTTCAGGCACTCGGCAACCCGATCCTGAGCACAAGCGTCACCTCGCGCGAAGGCGAAGTGTTGCATGACCCTGACGAGATAGCAGACCAATTCAGGAATCGCGTGGAAATGATACTCGACGGAGGGCCGCTGGTTTCGGAACAATCAACCGTTGTTGACTTGACGGGAGAGGAGCCGGAGATCGTCCGGCTCGGCTCCGGGTCAGTTGATGTTCTCTAAGACGGGGATTGCAACCCGAAAGCAAAAAACGGAAGAGCGCACCTTCTCTTCCGTTTTTCATTTTAATGCAGAAGGTCTATCGCTTGTAGAGCTGACTTAGCCAATGCGGGATCGGCCGCAACCCTGCATGTGTTATGTAGAAATCATTCGCTGTATTCTTTGTCGAGTACGCACCCGCATATCGAGCAATAGACTCAAACTCCGGAATAGCGCCTACGCTGCGATTGTTCGGATAGGGATCGGCACCGGGGCCGGTATACGAGTAGCTTCCGTACCTGACAACATCAACCGTATTCCCGGCAGCGTCCTTCAAAACAATCTGATCTGTCTGCTGAAGGAGGAAGAGGTACGCATAGCCGTACAGCGTATCAGGAATTGTCGTGAATGGATTCAGACTATCCCGGAGGGTTCTGGCCTCCTCATACATATTTGTCGAGAAATTGCTTTCCAGAAAAGGCAGAATAACTGAGGACGTGGGTTGCGGACCTGTACCGGGTCCTATTGAGGTGTACACGCGAAGTCGCTCAAGATTGTTAACAAGCGTGAGAAACTCATTGGGACGAACCTCGAGTTTACCGTCATCGGACTGATATTTCAGGCTATCTACGTATGTCGTCGTTCCGGCTATCCGGACCTTGACGCTATCGGTAACCCTGCCAATCGGCACATCGTACGGTCTGAACACCGAATCGAGCGCAAAAATCAGGTATTGCCGGGCACCTTCTCGCAGCCTTGGCACAATCGTGGTGTCGGTCGGAGTCCTGATTGTATCAAAAATTACAGTCCAGAACTTGAGTCCTCGAACCTCAAGCCGTACCGTGGTAAAGTTCAGAGACCAAGTAGAGAGATCGAATGTCTGTGACGTCGGGTTAAACAACTCAAGCCACGAATGTGCATTGGGGTTCGTTCCGGGGAGTGTATACACTTCATTGATAACAATGTGATTCGCCGGCGGATACGACAACGGCGGCTGTGATTCGGTTTCCACTTCGCATCCCGTAACGAGAAGACCGAAAGACCCGATCAAAATGAGTGGAACAAGTGCACGTAAGGTCATACTTTAGAATCCTATTTCAATGGAAAACATATGAGTTGCAGGCAGGAATTTGTAGTGGGAGTAAGCATAGTCAACAGCTCCATTCAAACCCAGACTCTTCAGGTTTACGCCCAAACCGCCGGTAAAATCTTCAGTGTCATAGTTGAATTTATATCCTCCTCGCAAATAGAGGATCTCGTTGAAGCCATACTCAAGACCCACATTATATTGCTCGTCGGAATCGTTCGGTCTGCCAATCTGGAACACAGCTTGCACATTGTGCATTTCTTCCTGAATGAGAGCAGTTGTTGCCCCAAACCGAAGGGCAGTCGGAAGCGAGTACTGTTCGTTGATATACCTCAGGTCTTTCCCGAGATTCGTCACCGAAATTCCCAATCGCGTCCGCAGAACCGGAATGTCATACAGCGTACCGATGTCAAACGCGACGGAATTTGAGCTGACTTCCTTGTTGTAGAGATTGGAAGTGATGAACTTGGCACTCAGGCCCAAGCCAAACAGCTCGCTAATCTGCTTGGCATACGTTATCGTGTACGCGACATCGCTTGCCTTGAATTTCTGGCCTGTTCCTTCCGGGAACGCGGGCGTTGTAACGTTCATTTCATCCGTAGTGAGCAGCGTAACACCTGCTCCCAGTGTGCCCCAGCCTTCAACCTTGGCAGCAGCCCCAAAGAATGCAACAGTAATATCTGCCCACCACTGGTTATACGTTGATCCGAACGAGGCGCCCTCAATATTGAGAACCCCTGCCGGATTTGTTGCGATCGAAAGCGCTCCCTGAGCAAGCGAAACCTGGGCATTTCCCATCCCCGCCGAACGGGCATTGATGGGAAGCTTAAGGAATTGCCCCGAAACAGCGCCGGCTCTGTTTCCTGCCGATGCACTCATCGCCAGCATCGCAGCACCAACGGCAACTGCACAAATGCGAATTGTTAAATGTCGGGTTATCATGGCTCGTCTCTATCTGATAATGACAAATTTTCCGGTTTGCACGCCGAGATTCGACTCGACGGTGAAAATATAGATCCCGCTCGCAAGAGCACGGTTGCTTTCACTCACGAGGAGAACATCCGCATCGCCTCGAGGGAATGTTCCGCCGCCGCCATCGTGCTGGACGGTTCGCACCAAATCACCCGACAGTGAAAAGATGCGGATTATGCATTTTTCCGGCAGGTTGATGAACTTGACTTTTCTCTCGTTCTCCGTCCAACTGCTCGTCAGACCCTCGTATCCGCCGCTCTCGAGTTTGTAGTCCCGATCCGTTCTGTAAGGATTCGGAACAACAGACACTTTGTTAGCCTCTTGTGATATTGCGAACGGAAGGTCGACACGCACCGCATTTGTGAGCTTGCCGGACTCAAGCGGCTCAACAGGAACCGTGACTATCGTATCGCGGTCACCGATTCTGATCGTCTGATATGCGATATTCGGAATCGACTTCGACGTGACCGAATACACATAGACTTTTCCGCGAACAAGATTCGAATCGACGAACTCGTACTGCAATCCGGTTTCGTATTCGAAGCGCGTAGAATCTGTGTAGCCTATTGCGTCGAACTGTTTCAGCAACGTAAAACTGGCATCAGGAACCAAGGGTCTCCCTGTCGCAGGATTAACCCCGGGATGCTCACTGCGCCACAGGCGGTACGCCTCAAAGTTGCGACCGCCACGACTCGGGTCGATACCCGGGGGATAAGGCGGAGAAATTCGGGATGTATCCCAGCGAGCGACCTGACTTGTTGTATCCCAATTGGCTTCCGGATCAGGCCTGCCGAAGAGTTCGAAGTCACCGGGCCTCCACTTCCAATCGAGTTTTACGCGACGGAAACCCACTTCCGCACGCAAGGGCGGCGAGGGCGGAGTGGAGGGAAGTTTGATACCTTGATTCTTGTAGATATCAACCGAACGGTTGGCATTTTTCTGGAGATCGCGCAAGTCAGTACCAGAAACAATACCGACTGCAATCTTCAATACGGTGTCTCTCGAAATTGTAAACGGGCCGAACGCAAAGAGGAAGCGCGTATCGGAGAGCGATGGAAACTCATCGGGCCTTATATTTCCGCTCGCCATCATATCGTACTTAGGGACGTCGGGTGCAGGTGTGTTAGGCCCCGGGAACCATTGGAATGTGTACTTCGCAATTACGGTGGTGTCGGGATCGGGATACAACAACGAGATGCCAACAGGTGTTGAACCGCGATCCGACGGATTATGAATGTAGGCCGTTCTTGAGTTTTGGTAGTAGCCCGTAAAGTTGCGTTGAAAATAGTTTGTCACATTAACGGGCCCGACATCGGCATCACAGAAAAAGCCGATGTACGCCTCTTCAATTGTTCTGTCCGTGACATTGAAAATCTTGTACTCATTGATAATAATTGCTTCTGCATACGGATCATCCCAAGCATAAGAACTCTGCACAACTTTGATCCCCATTGGCACGTGACCTGCCGGGCGCACATTATAATCTGTGTACCGGCAATACAAGTCATTATCGGAAATCGGGCGAAAATCCAGGTCTGTGCCCCAATATGCATCCCATCCCGGCGGCTTTACGCTATCATTCTTGCTTGCTTGCCAGAAATTATCGTTTGGGTCTGAGAACATTTCATACAACGGCCCGGACCAGCCTTCGTACGCTGTGCTCACAACTTTGATCCGCGGGCTTGTGCCGGGAACTGCCGATGTGTCAACTCTGCCTGCAATCCAGACCCCGGCACCGTAGATATGCTCGATTCGGCGACCCACCGGATATTCAAGCCCGATAGAATCCGCCGGCTCGTTGCCGCCGCGAGGATACGAAACACGTCCGAACGCGCCCCGGTTGTCCATTTTCAACAGCATTGTATAGCCCTGCTTAATACCTTTGAAGGGCTGTGCAAACGTATCGGCAGGCGCAACGATCAGAAGCGCTAACAGAGCTATTGCCGCAGTGCGGGTTTTGTGTAGGGTGTTCATAGGCCTTAGTCCCAATTAATCTTCATTCCTAATGCAATTTGTCTTGGTGCCCTGAAAATGTACGGTGGCACACGCGCATCCAGTGATTGGCTTCCGTCGAAACCTCCCCACGGATAAATTACGCCCGTTTCCGGATTGTAGTCGCCGAACAGAATCGGCCGTCCTGTCAACGAATTAAATCCGCCGGCATTCAAATCGACGTTCTTTCGATTCAGGAGATTGAGAATGTCAAGCGAGACCGTGAGGTTTAGCTTATCAAACACCTTGAATCCCTTGTACATCGAAAGATTAAGCTCGGATGTAAACGGCCCGTTGCCTGTGTTCAGCAGGTACACATCCTCCAGGCTTCTACCCCTGTTGTAGGGCGTGTACGGGAAGCCACTTCCGAAATTGAATGTCACCGAAGCGCCCCAGTTGTCAAGCGGAATTCCAAACACCTCGTAGTCTTCACCCGGTGCTACGCGATATGCAACAAAGAGGTTCAGTGTATGTTGTTGATCGTAGTCCAACCGCGTTTCACGCGGCAGACCCTGCAGTTGCGGGCTGTTCAATGCGGCAAACGGGTTTGACGAACGTCCCTTTGCAATCTGGAAAGTGTAGCCGATACTTCCCGAATAATGATCCGAGAGGGCTTTGTTGAGGATGATTTCAAAGCCGCGTGCGCTGGCATAATCGAGGTTAACATTAAGGTTGATTTGTCCGGTATTCAACGGTGCAACGTAGTCAAAGATATCTTTGTAGAATCCGCGGATGGCTATTGCGAGATCATCAAAGATAGCCTGCTCAAATCCAGCTTCATACTGAACGGTACGCTGCGGTTTCAGACCGGGGTTACCTGCGTAGTTGCCGGAAATATCAATCAACAACGGGAACCGATAAAGCTGATCTCTATCCGGATGCTGGAGGAAGTGACCGTAGTTGAAGTAGAATTTCGTAGTTTGCGAAACCGGATACCCGATTGCAAGCCGCGGGCTGAAGTTCCCGCTCGTAAATTGTGAGAAGAAGGACTTCTTGTCCAACCACGTTGCTTTGAGTCCTGTTGCCTGCTCCCAGCGTGTTACAAACCCTGACGGACCCCGGTCAAACACTTGCTTTCCGAGATAAAACCAATCGTAACGAAGTCCGACATGAATCGAGAGAAGCCCCTGCCCGAACTCGATATTGTCCTGAACATACAGGCCACCGCGACTGGGCATGGCGTTAGTCACCCAACGACCCCGGCCATAGCCCGGATACAAACCGACACCGCCACTCAAACTGTCTGCCCGTCGTCGCTCACCGAACGGTGCCTGCGGAAAGGAAATGCTCGTTCCACGCAACTGTTCGTAGAAATATTCGATACCCGTCTTCAAATAGTGCAATTCGTGAACTTGACTGCTGTAGTCAAATTTCGCATTCCACAATACAGTGTTGCTGTTGCTCCAGCTTTGGCCCGTACCGAGGTCGTTAAATCCATCCTGGTTCGGGTCACGGTCGGCCAGATTCGTCACGGTGGAATATTGTGCAGGATTCAGATCTCCAATCGTGTATTCTTCCTGTGTTTCTTGCCGACTGACGAATCCCCGCAGCAATGTATTCAGCCCGATGATGTGGGTCCACTGAACAACATTCTGCGTATTCAACCGAAGCCGTGTTCCCAATGAGTCCGACAGGTCTCGCCAGCTGTAATTGCCGTAAAGCGACCGCCGTGATTCGATGTTTGCCCGGTAGCTATAGGAGAACTGATCGCTCTCTCCGACGAAATATGATAATTTCGTATTGAATGAATATGTGTTGGATTGCTTATCCGTGTAGTTGAACCCAAGTCCGCCCAACAGCCCTCCAAAAATTCCTCCAAACTTCACCTTCCGGCGTTGGGGGTTATAGAACTGATCCTGATTGAACTTGTATGCACCATCCTGCTGGTTAAAGTCTGCACTCATGAAGAATGAGAGTTTCCCCGGGACCTCAACACCCATTGATGGCAGGAGATATGACGTAATCGGCTCCGGGCCACCGAGATTGGCAGAATAGTATCGTTCGTTCTGGCCGCCGCCTGCTGAAATACCATCCGTCCGAAATTGACCGGAGGCAGTGTATTTCTCCCCACCAGCCTTTGTCGTGATATTCACAACGCCCGACTGCGCATTGCCATATTCGGCATCGAGACCGCTACTGGAGACGCTAACGGACTGAATGGCGTTTGCCGCTACCGACAGCGCTCCGCCGCCGGCTGTTCCGGTTCCGGAATACAGTTGCTGCAATTGCTCATTTGCGCTGCTCGTTCCCGTTGCCGTACCACCGCCGCCAACATTGCTCACCGGCACGCCGTCAATAAGGATCTGTGTTTCGTTCGCCCTTCCACCGCGGAGAAACAACTGGTTGCCGAACTTCACGACGCCAGCCTGAAGCGTAAGCACATCTTCAACACCCTTCAGGTTTGGAAGTTGCTCGATCTTATCTTTGCTGAAAGTCTGGTCCCCGGAAAGCTTGCGCACGTCAACTATCGGCCTCTCGCCAAATGCCGTTACGCCTTCCACTTCGATATCCGTGCTCGCCAGCCTGAAATTGAACACTGTTGTCTGGTCGGCATCAATTTGCACCTTTTGCGTTTCCATCGCCTTGTACCCGATAAGCGAGGCACGGAGAACGTAAGAACCTTCCGTGATACCGGTAATGGAAAACTCACCTTTTGTGTTGGTGACGCCGCCGCGTCCGCTTCCCACGACTACAATATTGACACCGGGAAGCGGTTCACCGGTAGACACGTCGGTAACCTTTCCTGCAAGAGCTCCCGTTGTACCCGCGTACCCTCTCCACACGACACTGATAGACAGAAGAATAAACGCAGCTTTACGTAGGAATTTCATTGAGAGCCCCTCCTGTTTCGAAGAGAATAAGTTCGTCATCATGGCAGTTCATGTACGTCTGTGAGCGCTTTTTGCATAGCTTGAATAGCAGAAGCCTGTTCTGCATAATATAGCGGGAAACCAAAGTGAACAACCGAATAAGTTCTACGTGCCGGCGGAACAGGATCGGGCGCCAGGAAACGAATACCCACCGGAGCATTATTCCATATCGGATCGCTGGTTCTCGAATTGAACCACCCAATCGTCTCCCCAAAACCGGCTGGGATGTTAACTATGATCTGCCTGAGAGAGCCAAGTGAGTCGGCCGGTAATTTTGCAGGGTCAATTGTCAAGTCGGGATAGCCATTGTGTCCGCGTGTACCTCGGAAATCGAGATTAATGTTCATGCGCTGCGGATACGGAGGCGGAGACGGAAGTGTATGGAATATCTCAACAGACCATGGCTCGAAGTTCTGAATTGCCGTAATGTAATTCACAGGACCACTAAAGATCAGATTTCCGCCCGCTGTGAGGTACCTCTTCATGTTGGTTTGGCGCGTTGGGTCAAACTGATACACAGCTCCACCGATTGCGGGTAGCTTCTGATCCATTAAGAGAATAACGGTCGAGTATTGTCCCAGCGTGATGACACTTGGAAAAGCACTGGCAATCGGACGACCGGCTACAGTCCAAATATCATATTTGCCTGCCTTTCCGACTGCATCAAGAATGCCTGAATAGAAGTTCCTGCTCGCTGTGGTGTCAATTCCCCAAGGTACAGCTCCGCTTGGCGGTGGTGCCGAATTGATCACCAGAATTCGGGGAACATACCCGACGCTATCTATTGCCACAATAGTCGCTTTGAAGCTCCCCTGCCCTGTAGAGTGCCTGTAAGTGGCGATATTACTCAGCACACCCCACCGGTTCTTAGCGCGGACGTAGAAATTGTGCCAGCCCGTGACAATCGGCTTGAAGGACGAGGCTGTTACAAGAGCAAAGGTGTTCTCGCTCCACGGAGACCAACTCGCAGGGTCAAGCGTATCATCCACCGCCCAAGAGAACACACGCTCATCGGTACTGAAGTCTATTGCACTAAAGTCAATCCTCAACCCGGGGAATCGGTCGGTTGCATGTCTGATCGCAATCTGATTGGTATCAGACAGTCCTGAGCTTATCTGTGTATTCACCACGGGCGCTGTAACCGTTACGAGCGGAGCAGGTGACCGCAAAGTCCAGAAATTCACGTAGGCAGGGTTCGGGTCGATTCCACCGTTGTTGTCAATCGAAGCAACCTCGAAGCGATGCATGTTGCTGTCTGCCGGCGAATCGAAAATAAAACGCCCGGTTGTCGGCGAACGATGAACAACGGAATCGGCACCGGCAACAGAGTCACCTACGACCAATCCTGTTTTGTACGGAACGGCAAATGTTCTGCCCGTCGCCAACGAATCGCCAATTGCGCTAATGAGGGCGCCATCCTGATTCGTCAGGGTCGCAAAAAACGTGTAGATATTGGGAATCGAATTTTGGTTCCCCTTCACAAGCATCATTCGTTCAAGCGGCGTAGGGCCAATGCTGACAAGATTGAGTACCGTTTGATATGGCTGAGGACGCTGTTGTCCGCTAAAGAAGTCAATCCACCGATACCTGTAAGCGACAACATAGCCATCCGGGTCATCGCCAAGCCAGAAAAGGGTGATTTCCGGAATAACGCCCAGACTGATATATTGGGCAATCGTGTCGTTTGCCGGTACGTTTGCCAGCCGTGTGGTGGGCAGTGAATTGCCGGCTGCAGGCGTATCCGGATAGTTGCAGTTCCACAGGCCAAGCATCACTCCCGCAAGAAGAACGGCCAGCAACACTGTTCGCGGCTTCGGAACAAATCGAGATTGTGGAGATGTACTATTCATAGCGCTTCGAACTCTTTGGCTGTAACTATAAATATTGAATTGAGGATATATACACCAACGGGGCCACCCACTCGAACCACTCTGTTCGGCGTGGCATCGACTGATCAAGATCAAGCGTGAACGTCACAATTGTTTTTCGGGACTCCTTTACATCAAACGGAGGAGGAGGCTGGATCATAGTGAATTTCTGGGCAGGGCCAACATCGAGAATCGCAATTGGTGTATACCGGTTCCCATCAAACCGCAGTAAGAACGGGTCGTGCACAACCGCCGTCATCTTGTCAAGCCCCAGACCCACATACGTCCCCGGAGGAGCGTACACCTGTCCCAAGACGATTTGAGAATCTCTTGCCGCAAAGGTAATACAATTCAGCGTATCACCATTTTCTTTGCGTTGAATGGCGTGAAGATCAGACAAGACGATTAGATACGTTCCGTCGTTTCTCAACACCGCCATGTCCCTGATGACGATATTCAGAAAACTGAAATCATTGAACGGAATGATATTCTCCCGTGTATTCTTTACCGCCAATCTGAGTTCAAGAATTCCCGGGCCGGGCGACGAATACTCGTACTGCTGGCATGATATCCCGAACATCGCAACAGCGATAAGGAGAGATGTCAGCCAATAGAAGGGTTTAGGTGTGTGAGTTCGCATAGCGTAATAGCGACCAAGTTGTTTGTGATGAAGATTGTGTGAAGGTTTTCGATCCGCGCATCATTGCGCCACACCGGGTTGCCTGTTTGTACTTCTGTGACCCCTTTGACCGCACACGGAACACATCTTCGACCGGACTGACTTGTGTAACGTGCGATGGGCTTTGATGGTGTGAACGTAACTTAATGATGGTGATTAAATGTAGGAAAGAGGGGGGGCTTTGTCAACAAGAAATTCAAACAATCACCATATTCATGCTCCCTCTCTATCTGAGCCGTTTCTTCCATTGACGTAACGCCTTCTCCACTTCTTCGGGCGATGTACTACCCTCAGAACTCTTGCCCTTGACGCTGGCACCCGGATAAAGCAATAGAAACACATCTTCTTCGAACGATGGAGATGCCTTCTTGAAGTCAACGAGAGATAACTCATGAAGCAAGCACCGCTGGGCGTTGCAGAGCGCAACCAGATTGCCGAGCGCGGAATGCGCGCTTCTGAACGGAACTCCCCTTCGAACCAGGTACTCGGCGAGATCGGTTGCAAGCGCGAAATCTCCCTTCAATTGCTTTTCGAATCTATCCGAGCGGAATGTTGTATGCTTCATCATGAGAGTTGCCAGGCGTAGCGAGTCCTTTGTCGTCTCCACGGCCTCAAACAGGTGAATCTTGTCCTCTTGCATATCACGATTATACGCAAGCGGCAGAGCCTTCATGACTGTCAGGAGGCCCATCAAGCTGCCGTATACTCTCCCGGTTTTGCCGCGAATCAACTCGGGTATGTCAGGGTTCTTTTTGTTCGGCATCAGACTGCTGCCTGTTGCGTATGCATCATCGAGTTGCGCGAAGCCGAATTCTTGCGAACACCACAACACCATCTCTTCCGAAAGCCGGCTGAGATGCATCATCGTAATCGCGCAGGCGCCGATGAACTCAATGAGTACATCCCTATCGCTTACGGCGTCGATGCTGTTCTCCACAATTCCGCTGAAGCCGAGAACCCGGGCCGTCATTTTTCTGTCGATACTCAGAGACGTGCCTGCAAAAGCGGCTGCACCAAGCGGGGAATAATTGTTGCGTTTTCCGCAATCTCTAAGTCTCTCAACGTCACGCTCGAACATGGAAATGTAGGCGAGCAGATGGTGAGCAAAGAGAATCGGCTGCGCCCGTTGTAAATGCGTGTAGCCGGGCACGACTGTCGTTTTGTGAGACTCGGCTTGTGACAGCAGAGTCAGTTGCAGGGCGTTGATTCGTTTTACTGTCTCCTGAATTTCTTTCCGGAGATAGAGCCGCTCATCAAGCGCCACCTGGTCATTCCGGCTTCGTGCTGCGTGGAGTCTTTTCCCCCTCTCACCAATCAATCGGACAAGCCGCTCTTCAATCAACGTATGGATATCTTCATTGCGCCAGTTGATACTGAGCTTGCCCGAGGCGATTTCCTTTCGAATGCGTTCAAGGCCGCGCTGGATTGCCTTCCCGTCAGAGTGTGAGATGATCTTTTTCTTGATCAACATCCGGACATGAGCAATGCTCCCGTCAATATCGTCATTGTACAAGCGCTTGTCGATCTCGATGGATGACGTAAACTTCAACACCTCGTAGTTGAGCGGCTTTCGGAAACGGCTATTCCACAGTGGCATACTTCCCCACCTGTTGCCTGTTCTTCTTGCCGTTGGAAGGAACAATGTCGCCAACACTGTTGTACGTCTTCAAAGGCAGCCCGTAAATCTTGATGAAACCTTCAGAGGCTGTATGATCAAACTGATCTTCCGCTGTGTAGGTTGCCAGTTTCGAATCATAGAGTGAATAGGGCGAACTTCGTGCAATTACCCGGATTGTTCCCTTATATAGTTTGACTTTTACAATGCCGGTGACTCGTTCCTGAGTTTTCGCCACAAACGCAGAAAGGGCTTCGCGTAGCGGCGAGTGCCACAATCCGTTATAAATGAGATTCGCATATTCGTGCGCAACCAACGACTTGTAATGCGCTACACTTTTGTCAAGCGTCAGCCGCTCAAGTTCTTTGTGCGCAAAATGGAGAATCGTCGCCGCCGGCGCTTCGTATACTTCACGCGACTTAATCCCGACAAGCCGGTTCTCAATCAAATCCAACCTGCCTATGGCATTGCGTGCACCAAGTGAATTAAGAAATTCCACGAGAGAGATGCTATCCATTTCCCTCCTGTCAATGCTGACAGGAATTCCTCTCTCAAAGCCTATCGTCACTTCGTCGGATTCATCCGGCGCAAGCTCGGGAGATGCCGTTGATTGAAATGCATCAAGCGGCGGCTCAACCATCGGGTCTTCAAGAACGCCGCATTCAATGCTCGTGCCCCAGAGATTTTCGTCAATGGAATAAGGACTCTTCACAGTTGCAGAAACAGGAATACCGTTCGCAGCGGCATATTCAATCTCTTCTTCGCGTGACTTGAACTCCCAGGTTCTCAACGGAGCAAGCACGTGAATATCAGGCGCAAGCGCGCCAATCGAAACCTCGAACCGTACCTGATCGTTTCCCTTACCGGTACAGCCGTGCGCAATCATTGTTGCGCCTTCTTTTCTTGCAATCTCCACCATCGTCTTTGCAAGCAGCGGCCGACCGATGGATGTCGCCATCGGATACGCCTCCTCATACAAAGCTCCCGTCTGCAACGCGGGGAATGCGTAGTTTTCAAGGAACTCCCTCCGCAAATCTATGTAGTAGATTTTGGAAGCTCCGGATGCGCGGGCTTTCTCCTTCAAGGACGCAGTCTCTTTCGTTTGTCCGAGATTCCCGGTGCAGGTGATAATTTCAGCGTCGTAATGATTCTTCAGCCAGTGAACCATCACCGACGTGTCGAGGCCGCCGGAATACGCGACAACAATTTTGTTTTTTGCCATTTAGGTAAGTCCCAAATAGTGTGAGATGTTGTTGATTGTCTTTTTGATCTGTCTGACGGATTTGGGAATGACAACGATCGTATCATCACCTGCAATCGTCCCCAGAATCTCCGTATCACGCTTACTATCCAGCAAAAACGCAACCCCTTGCGCCCTGCCGGGAAATGTCTTGATCACGATCAGATTCTCGTTTGATTCAACAGAAATCACTTCTTCAGCGGTAAAGCCTCGCAGTACAGGCTCGGCGCTTGCCGTCCTGATTTCGTAACGATAGCCGTGTTCCGTCGGCATCCGGATGATGCCCAGTTCCGCAAGGTCACGCGAAAGTGTTGCCTGCGTGACATCGATTCTCTTCCTCTTCAATTCATTGACAAGCTCAGTTTGATTTGAGATGTCTTTCGAAGCAATGAGCGACTTGATTGCAGCGTGCCGCTTCTGAATCTCTTCCTTGTTCATTGTTGCGTTCCGTTTTGATGAACGATTTCCGTCCCGACCCCCTCCGTTGTGAAGATTTCCAGCAGCAACGCATGCGGAGTTTTGCCGTTGATGATGTGGACTTTGCCTACACCGCTCTTGAGTGCATCCAGCGCCGAGTCCACCTTCGGAATCATGCCGCCGCTTATTACATTCTTCTCAATAAGATTCTGTGCATCAGATTCCGTGAGACATTTCAGCAAATCCGTACCCACCTGAATGCCTTCAACATCCGTCATGTAGATCAACTTCGTTGCTACTAAAGCTTTGGCAATTTCACCCGCTGCGATGTCCGCGTTGATGTTGTACACCGTACCTTCGCCGTCAACACCAAGAGGGGCAATCACGGGCAGACATCCATCCCTTAGCATCGATCGGATGAACGACGCATTGACGGTTGTTATCTCACCCACGAAACCAAGATCCTCCCTATCGTACCGCTTCACCATGAGTAATTTCGCATCTATTCCGCTCAAGCCGATTGCGTTGCCGTTATGCAGGTTGATGCGACGTACAATATCCTTGTTGATCAGTCCGGCAAGCACCATCTGCACGACATCCCGCGTGCTGGCATCGGTGTACCGCTGGCCGTTGACGAATTGTGTTTCAAGATTCAGCCGGCTGGCAAGAAACGTGATTTCCTTCCCCCCGCCGTGAACAACAACAATATCGATCCCGATCTTTCGCAGCAGCGTAACGTCCTGTGCCACCATCTGCTTCAGTTGTTCGTCTTCCATTGCAGCGCCGCCGTATTTGATGACGAACGTCGTTCGCTCAAACTGCTGTATGTACGGAAGCGCTTCAACCAGAACATCTTCCTTGCGCAATTGTCCGTTGTCGTTCATGAGCGATAGCTTCCGTTGATGACTACATACTGCTCGGAGAAATCACACGTCCAGACAGTTGCCATGCCCGTTCCGCCGTTCAGACGAATGACGAGTTCGATGAAATCGCTTTTCAGACGCTTGTTGGCGTCTTGATTTGAAAGGGAGATCGTAAAGTTCTTTCCAAGAATTGGCAGCTTATTGATGATGATTTCGAATTCGGCCGGATTGAATTCAATGCCCGAGTATCCAACGGCAGCAATGATTCTCCCCCAATTCGCATCCTCGCCGTGAATGGCAGTCTTGACAAGTGGAGAAAGAGCCACGGCTTTCGCAGCCTTCAGGGCGTCCAGCTTGTTCATCGCCCCTTCGACGCGTATCTCCACGAGTTTCGTTGCTCCCTCGCCGTCGCGTACAATGTCGAGAGCAAGCTTACGAAGTACGTTCTCGAAGTGTTCTGCAAACAATCTGAACGCTGCCGTGCCGGGCCGCAGAGGAACAATGCCTGATTCCCCGTTCGCAAGCGCCACAACCATGTCGTTTGTACTGGTGTCGCCATCAACGACAATCCGGTTGAACGTTCTATCAACCGTTTCCGTCAACAGCATTTGAAATGTATCCGGCTCGATTGCCGCATCAGTTGTAATGAAGCCGAGCATTGTTGCCATGTTGGGGTGGATCATACCGGAGCCCTTTGCAATACCTCCGATATTCACTTCTCTCCCGTCAATCTCAAATGTGGCAGAGGCCGACTTCACAAATGTATCGGTTGTCATGATTGCTTCAGCGGCATTCTGATGCTCGCCTGCGCTCAGGAACGCGGCTGCGGCTCGAATTCCGCTCACGACCTTCTCAACGGGCAAGGGCTCGCCGATTACGCCTGTTGATGCAACAAAGACTTCCGATGGATACACGCCCACAACCTGCGCCGTTACGTCGGCCATTGCGCGTGCCGCTTCGAAGCCCTTTTCTCCCGTGCATGCATTTGCATTTCCGCTGTTGATGACAATTGCGTGAAACTTGCTGCAAGTCGCAAAATGCTGTTTGCTCAGAACTACAGGCGCGGCCTGTACTCTGTTCAGCGTAAACACCGCCGCGGCTGTTGCGGGAACGTCGGACACTATCAAGGCCAAATCCTTCTTCATGCGTTTGACCCCGCAGTGAATTCCCGCCGCCCGAAACCCTTTCGGGAGCGTAATGCCGCCTCGTTCCTCTGTCGCATATTCGGTGGTTTCTAACGCTGGTAGCATGGCATCAATCCTTCTGACTGTGGAAGATCAAACATGACATTCATATTCTGAACGGCTTGTCCCGCCGCCCCTTTGCCGAGATTGTCGATCGTTGAAAGAAGAACGAGGCGATTGCCTTCAACCGAGAAACCGATGTCACAGAAATTCGTATGCTCGACATTCTTCATTTCAGGAACGTCGGGGGCAACCATTCTCACAAATCGGGATGACGCATAGCTCGACTGAAACGTTGTAGCAACTTCTCTCTCGCCGACTCCATTTTTCAACGGCGCATGGATCGTCGTGTATATGCCGCGGCTTACCGGAAGTAAATGCGGCACAAACGAAAACGAAACATCAACCCCGCCAAAAGTTTTGAGATATTGTCCAATTTCAGGAATATGCTGGTGCGAGCCGACTTTGTACGCACGAACACTTTCGTTCACTTCAGAGAACATCATCTTCTCCGCCACCAACTTCCCCGCTCCCGACGTGCCGCTGTACGATGTGATGGCAACCGATGAGACGTTGAGAAGTTCTGCTTTCACAAGAGGTAACAGTGCCAGTAGAATGCTTGTGGGGTAACAGCCGGGGTTTGCGACGAGACGGGCATTCTTAATTGCGGTGCAATTCCATTCCGTCAAACCGTACACCGCCTGTGGAAGATATTCTGCAGCCGTGTGTTCGTGCCCGTAGTATTGTTGGTAGATGGCAGAATCGGAAAGCCTGAAGTCGCCGCCCAAATCTATCACTCTCGTACCCGCCGCAAGAGCCTCGGGCACAACCGGCATCGCCTGACCGGATGGAAGCGCGACAAACAATACATCGATGCCGCGCAGCGCCGCTGCGGCGAATTCCTGAACGTCGAGCGAAAAAACGTTGCGGAGAGAGGGATGAACCTCGTCAATTTTCTTCCCTGCAGAGGAGTTGCCGAACAGGCCGACAATCTGTACTTTGGGATGCCCGAGCAAGAGCTTGAGCAATTCGAGGCCGGAATATCCTGATGCTCCGACAACGCCGACGCGTATCAATGAACGTTTCACTTCCTGTATAAGTACCTCTTCTATTTCGTCCGCACGGGAGGCCGGAAACGAATTGCATGATTATACATTTTCTCGTATAATTATGCAAGTATTTTCTTTAATGATTTTTTGGGGACCCCATGACGCTGTCCGAACGCGACCAAGCCGCTTTTCTTCATACGTACAAACGCTTTCCCATCGAGATTGTCAGAGGAGAAGGGATGTACCTCTTCGACAAGGACGGCAACGCCTATCTCGATTTCCTCGGCGGAGTCGCCGTTAATGCCCTCGGCTACGGACACGAAGGCGTGATCACGGCTATCCGGCAGCAAGTGGAAGAGTACATTCACATTTCGAACTATTTCCTTCAAGAACCACAAATTGAACTTGCTGAAAGACTGAGAAGCATAACCGGATACAGCGGCGTCTTCTTTTGTAACAGCGGTGCTGAGGCATGCGAAGGAGCATTGAAGCTGGCGCGCAAGTGGGGCAACGCCAACGGACGTTCACAAATCGTGACGATGCAAGAGAGCTTCCACGGGCGGACGATGGGGGCGCTCTCGATGATGACGAATGCGGACTACCGCGAAGGATTCGGACCGTTTCTTGGAGGATGTGCCAACATTCCCTTCAACGATGCAGATCAACTGAGCGCCTTGATTTCCGAGAAGACGGCTGCCGTATTTCTCGAAATCATTCAAGGAGAGGGCGGAATAAACGAGCTGAGCCGTGAGTTTGCTGGAGGACTGAACGAACTTAAGGAGAGATTCGGTTTTCTCATTATTGCTGATGAAGTACAATCCGGCATAGGGAGGACAGGGAAATTCCTCGCTGCCGACCACTATGATTTGAAGCCGGACATCGTTACGCTTGCCAAGCCACTCGGAGGCGGACTGCCGTTAGGCGCAATTCTCGTCAGCGAACAGTTGATGGACGTGCTGAAGCCCGGTAATCATGGCACGACCTTCGGCGGCAATCCGGTCGCATGCGCAGCCGGAAAAGTTGTGCTACAGGAAGTTGTTGAGAACGGATTAATGAAGAACGCAGCGGACACAGGTTCATATTTCATTCAACAATTGAATATGCTGCAATCCGAAATGCCCGATGCAATCAAGCAGGTTCGCGGAAAAGGATTGATGGAGGGAATGGAGCTTTCCTTCCCGGGTAAATCAATTGTTGATGCAATGCTGGAACGGCGTATCATCATCAATTGCACGCATGGGAATGTGCTGCGTTTTTTGCCTCCGCTCATTGTCGAGAAAAGTCATATTGATCATCTCTGCAAATCCCTCCGAGAGGCTATTTCCGGCGGGAAACTTTCCCGTTGATTCGGATTCGAATTATCAGTAACTTTGATGAAGAAAAATCGGGGCGTAGCGCAGCCCGGTAGCGCGCTTGGTTCGGGACCAAGAGGCCGGGGGTTCAAATCCCCCCGCCCCGACAGCAAAGAGGGACTCGGATGAGTCCCTTTTCGTCTTTTGGAGGTTCTTGTTCCTCAATGCGTACCTTCCTGCCTCCTTGCTTTTTGTTACCGAACTTAGGTTATTCTACTGCAATCTGTTCTCTGAAAGTCCTTTTACGACAACCGAACAAGGAAAGCCAAACGTGGAATTCCTGCAGCCATTCAAGGATGTCGCTCCCTTCCTTCAGCATCCGCTTGTGCTGATTGGCTTCGCAATTATGCTGTTCTTCGGAATTCTCACCGTACTTCTCAAGACAGGAATCCTGCCCCAATTGTCCAAGAAGGCAGCTGCCGAATTAACAAAACGCGCCGTCAACTTCGGTTTCGTGATTGCCCTCCTTGTTATCGCGCTTGGGTTCTGGCAGCACACACGCAATCCCGAGGTTGCTCACATTGAACAAGAGAAACCTGCCCTTGGAGATGCCGACCATTCACAACCGAAGGAGGAGAAGACTTCCGAGGCTCTTCAAAAGGATACCATCCCAAAAAAGCATCATCGAATAACTCTTCATATTCCGTCCGACCTGACAAACGCCGACATAACGGTTGATGGAAAACCGGCTGACGTCGTCGAAGAAGGGCTGACGTTTGTCGTGCTTCGAATGGAAGAACGGGCAAGCGGCCAGAAGGTCGTACTGAAAAGCCAATTCAGAACTTGTACGACATCTGTTCAAGTAGATAGCGACAAAAGCATTCGACCATGCCTCCAGTAAGAACGATTCGCAAGTCTTACCTCATCATACTTCTCTCTCTTGTCGTTTCTACGGCTGGCGCCATCCCGCCCGACTCCATTCGATGCTATGTCTGGGACTTCACAACGCGAAACGGATTGCGCAATCTTATCACCCAACGTTTTACAAATGAGTTTGAGGAAAAGCTTGCACAAAAGGGATTCTGCACGGTTCTTGAGCGCCGCAATTTTGCCCGGCTTATCTCTCACAAGGACAACGAAAAAGCCGTACAACGGCTTGATGGCATCTCACAAACAACCTTGGATACGCTGAAAGCATACGACGCTAACACAGTTGTGTTCGGTGAGGTCTACGATGATACAAGCAGTGGAGAATACCGGATTGCCGTCACGTTTCAGAACTTCGACAATTCCATCAAGGTGTGGAGTGTCCGCATGACTCGGGAACTTGTGAACGATGCAAGCAGCCGAGAAAGAAAAATGGAAGAACTTGTGACTTCCATAGCCAGCGTATCAAATCAGCCGGATCGCGGTGATGAAAAGCGGAAATCTTTCCTCCATATATCAAGAATGTTGAGGGAGTTCTTCGTTCGGGCACAAAAACTCAACACTTTGTGCAGCTATTTGCCCGAACTCGCGTACGGGAACAAACGCGTCGAAGAAGAGCTCGGAGTCACGGTGATAGCGTACAATCAGATACACGATAGCCTGACAATCAATCAAAGCGCTATTATCCAGGACGTGGATGCGGTCTGGCACAATCCGGAACTTACGCGAGAAACCGAGGGAATTTTACGATTCGCCCTGAAGGATATACACAGCAATGATGTGTTCGTGTTCAACGAGATGTTCGTGAAGGTCATGGAAATCAACAACAAGAGGATAGCCGACAAGGATGAAGTCGAACGGATACGGGCAGAAATCAAGCAAACAACGCCAAAGCGTGTCGAGGCTTTGAATACAAAACTTCAACAACTTGATGCTATCACTAACGCCCTGCTTGCAAAACTCAAGCCGTGAAAAACAACGCCTTTCGCCACAATTATGAGGTCGATATGAGAACGTTGAATTACATGTTAGTTTTCTTTGTCGGCTCTATCGTCATATTGGCGAGTTGCTCCACCACAGATCCCGCCCCCGCCGACCTGACCTTCATTCCACCCATCAACGGTGCTTCCTGGACGAATGTTGCCGACCCGAATCACACTTTTGATTTCAACGCCGACTCGGCAAATATCAATGTGAACACAGGAGTTTTTGCTGGCACTGAGACGTTGATTTCAATTGTCTCCAGCCTTACAGGGTCCTTCAACAACCGAACGATATCAATCAACATCCAACGGCCCTCGGGTGCAATACGGTTTGATGGCCAGTTTGTAAGCAACTCCTTGATTGATTTTGGATCGTTCAGAATCAGCCGCTAACAACCAGGAAATGAGGCGTCACCGGAACCCTGAGAAACAGTCTGCTGTAACATATCTTGCCCCAACCGCCCTTCCCACGCGTTGAAGCTTATTGATGTGTTCAACCGAGTCCATCTTCTGTACATCTTTGGGATTGATGTCGGAAAGACCCAAGTCATTCAATCCTTGCCTTGAGAGCTCGGCATTGAATCGCATGTACGTGAAGAGTTTTGGCTGAACTGGACCCCGCTTGTCAATCATGTCCCCGACCTCACGATCAATCGGCAAACCGGAAACACAACGGCCAAACGTCCGGCACAAGAAATCCTGTTCATTGGAAGCGGCGAGCATTAAAGCGGAAGGTATGCGGCTCGCATTGTACACGAGGTTCATATTGGATGCATCTAGATTCTCATTCGCATCAGGTGATACGCCCGTTCCGACGGAGACGACGAGCATCTCCTGCTCACCGGTCTTCCAGTTCACGTTGTACGGCTCAACCGTAGCGGTGAGGAATGCAGCAAACGCCGGGTTGTTGTACGTCGTGATCCCCCCGTCAACAAAGATGAACTTCTTCTTTCCAAACTGAACTTCTTCCGGCGGAAAGAATACCGGGGCAGCAGTACTTGCACGAACGAGTTGCCAGAGAGGGATATCAAGATTGCAATCACCGGGGTTTTGGCGCCGTTCCGGTCGATTGTACTTTGCAGCCGGATTATTCGTCACGAGCCACGGGGAATCCGTTGTTGCGTTGCGCATCACAAGCAGAAGCAATGTTTTCAGCTTGTCCGAGCCCAGGGTCGTGTTCTTTCCAATCACTTCCTGAAGTTTCCCCTTCAGCTTCTCGTCGCTGTATTTGTGATGAAGAAGTTTGAGGAAGAATGCTTTGTCAAACATCTCCGCGCCGCTGTCAGTATAGAATTTGCGTATTGCATCAACCGGCATGCCCAATGAGATGCATGTGGAAATGATGGCGCCTGTACTTGTGCCCGCCACAAAATCAAAATAGTCGGCGAGAACCATGTCTTTCTTGTTGACGTGTTCCCGCAGTGTCTTTTCGATTGCAGCAAGGATTTCAATTGTGAGAATTCCTCTGATTCCTCCGCCGTCCAATGCGAGAATCTTCTTCGGGCCGGGGACAGCGATCCGTTCTTGTACTGTCATGATATTTCTTAGAGTGTGTTGATATCCAGAATCCGGATTCTTCCGGACCGTTTCTCTGCTTCCTGAATCATATGTTGGGTCCCGCCCGGGCCGTCTCCTCCCTTTCCATCCCACAAACAAATGCAGGTCAGTCGTTCAGGGCCATGCGAAAGTGCCGTGTTCAACTGCCAGACATTGTTCCGCGCAAACGGGTTTTGGTTTTTGGCAGTCGGACCGAGTTCTTCTTGCATGAACAGGACATTGGTATTGGGGTGAGCTTTCACTTCAAAGAATTTCTTGCTCCACTCTTCACCGGCAAAGCTCACCGAGCGTTGGAGAAATTCCGGTTCGCCAAATGGAAGCCGCATTTCAAGCCGGGAACCTCGCGCCAAACATGCCTCATCGAACAGAAGGTCACCGCCACAAGCGCCGCTGCAAATTGCCAAATCCTCGGGTCCAGCATTCAGCTCTTCAAGTGTTGCTGAAATCGCAGCGGCAACTGAATCCTCCTTGCTTGGCGGAAACCGGGGAACGGGCCGATCGGGCGCATCAACCATGTGCCCGGAAAAGAGAAAGACATTGCGCGGGCTCCACGGCGGATTGAGCTTGTTCAACGCCCGTGAGAAAACGGAAAGTGCGGCTTCAACTTCCGCCGGACGGAAGCCCAATTGATGAAGCAGGACGAGTTGCTGGCGGGATGAATCGAGCGCAAACCAGTCTTTTTCTGCCACTGAGACGGCATTCTTGTACGCCCTGACAATCTTGTCCGCATCGCCTTGCAGCAACTCAAGATCGCCAATCGTGACACGTGCCCAGTAGTCGGGCGATTCAGGTTTTTCTTTTGCAAGTACCGACTGTACCGCCCAGCGAACTCCCCCCTCAAGTGTCTGTCGAGCAAGGTCATCCTCATCACCACCGACAAGATGGTGAAGAAGATGCGAGAGCGTCAAGGCATTGATGCCGGGGAAATAGTTACCCGGATCATTCATGAACGCTTCCCTGTATTGCGCTATCGACTGACGCAGCAATCCATCCTCATATGCCGCATCCTCTTTCATTGCTTCGGGACTCTTCCCTTCAGCGCGCCACGTTTTCACCCATTGATCCTTCTTCACTCTTCCGAGCAGCGCCTCGGTCTCTGCATCGTCAGGAGCACTCTTGAGCAATTCTTCCAAAAGCACACTTGCCTCTTCGTGCCGCCCCAGTCTGCCAAGAAGTACTCCTTTCTTCCTGAGACTTTCTTTGTCGGCAGGTTCGATTTCAAGCGCCCGTTCAATTTGTTCAATAGCAAACGAAAATCTGCCCAGCTTGAGAAGCGCATTACCCGCAGAACGATATGCTTCGAGATGCAAAATGCGTGACGGGGCTTCATCAGCCAGCGTGACAATATCGCCGGGCCGTTGTTTCTTCATCGCAATTTTGATTCTCTTCTCCCACCCCTCAAACGCTTCCCAGAATTCGTTTGCTTCCTCGACGCGTAGCGACTTCCAGTCCGGTTCCTTGAGATAACGAAGATTTTGATAGACCGGGCTGATCTTCCGCCCGCGCCATGACTCAATCGTCTCTTTCGCCATCGCCGCTATCGCTGCACGATCCGCTTCAAGAAACTCAGGATCGGGCACACCATCGTTGAGATGGTATCGTAGCGAACGATCTGTATAGATGTCGAACGGCGTGTAGGTTCGGCCGGATTGAATTTGAATGACACCGCGAGATCGAAGCGCATGACGTACACCCAACTCGTACCACACGTTGGGATTGTCGATGGAAAGATCGGCGACGACAAGATCGGCAAGCAGAAGTTCCTGAAACATATCCGTCCGGATATTCCCGCCACGGATTTCTTCGTCTGCGCGGAACACATCAAAGCCCGCAGATTCAAGCGCAGGCTTGATCAGGTCGGAGTAGACTTTGTTGAAATCAATGCCCTCCTTCACTCCGAAGGGCATCGCAACAAATACGTGCACGCTCATGCCAGCTCTATGAATAACTTATGAGAAGAGGCGGATATACGATTTCGTCAATTCCCGTTTTCGTCGTTTTCGCCAGACACCATCACCGGTTGTGCTATCGCGATCACCAGCCCCGTTTGTGTTTCCCTCAATCGTCTCGATGAAGCCGCTTCCGTCAGGCTGATCGACGGACACAATACCAATATGCGAAAAATCAAATACCACAAAATCCCCGGCTCGGGCGAGGGCTGTCTCAGGAAGGACCTGAATTTGCGCACGGAGTTTCTGCCGTTCGACCGCCCATTTTCCCCAGCCGAAAGCGCTTGCGTCACGGCAACGCAGCTTCTCGATCTGCGCCCAATGTGTCTGCGGAATGCCGAGGGTCTCCAGAACCATCGGGTCGGAAAGCCATTCTTTCATCACCCAGCAACAGAACGCGGCGCACCAGGGCCACGGCGCGGGGTTCAGCCACGTTGCTTGCTGATACTCTTCGATACGCGTGCCGCGATTGTTGCCGCCTTGCTCACGCGTGCCGACTTCAGCTTCAGCAAGCTGGACGAGTTTTTGAATTGCAGGATTCACGGGGGACTCCTTGTATATTGTGAGCGAATGTACAGCTACGGATTGATCTTTGGCCGGCCGGTGATGAAAATGGAAGGGAGTTCCCAGCGATTCGCCCTATTCCTCCTGATTATCACCTTTCTTGTCAGAAGCCTTTCGGACTACTTTACTGATGTACACGTTCACATCTTGCTGGAGAATTTCTTCAACCTGTGAAGCGAATGCGCGGTAGGCTTCAGAATGAGTGGCAGCATTGAATGGCCCGCTGAGCTGGAAGAAAAGCCACCCCGTCGTTTTCAGGGATTCAACATTGCGGCGGTAGTGCCGCCACCGTTCGCCGAAGTGAAAGAACTCTTCAATAGCGGCACTCATTCCAACGAGCAGACTAATGAAGATTGTACTCCATTTGATGAAATCTGCCGCGGTTCCGGCAATGTTCACACTGATCAGAGCCGGAACCAAAACTCCGCCAATAATCGTCACCATTCGCAAAGCATAGTACCGTGAACGGGCTTTGTTGGCACTCGCTTCCATCCACATGACTTGATCCAGCCAGCGGGAATGGAGAAACCGCTTCTGAAGGTCCGTGAGAGAGAGTGAGTCAATCAGGCTGCCGAGGTCTTTCTTCAGCCAGTCACGATAGGATGGTTGGTCGGGCATGTGATTTTCTCATTTGTTGTGAACACAGGAAGGAAGTCGAGACGTCGCCTCTGTATCAATACGGAGGCGACGTCGTCGGATTCAAAGTACCCGTTCTTTAGTTATTCTTGTAGATTTCAACGCGTCGGTTCTTCGCACGCCCTTCAACGGTACTGTTAGTGGCAACAGGTTCGCGACTTCCCTTGCCCTGCGTTGTCATTCGGGACCGATCAATTCCGCGTCGTGCCAGCCACGTTTTCACAACCTCCGCCCTGTCAAGCGAGAGCTTGTCATTGATTCTGTCGGTTCCCGTCGTGTCTGCGTGACCTGTAATCATCACCTTGACCTCCGGATTTTGCCGCAGGATCGTAAGAGCCGTAAATAAACTCGACGTATCAGGCAGCAATGACCTTCCGACCCCGAAATTCGCCACAACAAATCGCCGATCAAATTCGATTGTCGTCAGGTCGGGTTCCGGCACGGCAAATGCGCCGCAATCTTTCTTGAGTGGATCGGTTCCGTATTTCAATACCTCGTCACCATCAGAACACCCGTCACCATCCGTATCGGCTTTCAAGGGATCTGTTTTGTATCTCAACACTTCATCGCCGTCCGAAAGTCCGTCACCATCCGTATCGGCTTTGAGGGGATCCGTTTTGTACTTCAATACTTCATCACCATCTGAAAGTCCGTCACCGTCAGTATCGGCTTTCAGTGGATCTGTCTTGTACCGCAGTACTTCGTCGCCATCCGAAAGGCCGTCGCCATCGGTATCGGGTATCATTGGGTCGGTTTTGTATTTGAAGATTTCGTCGAAATCGGAAAGCCCATCTCCATCTGAATCCGACCTCATGGGATCTGTTTTATATTTGAACACTTCGTCGCCATCTGATAAACCATCATTGTCGGTATCCGGATTACACGGATCAGTTCCGAGTTTTCGTTCCTCATCCGTGGTCAATCCGTCCTTGTCGGGATCGTCGCTATAGTCGTCAATCCCGTCGCACGGTTTCTTCCTGCTGAAGTACCAATTCAGGCCGCCTTTTGCATTGAGATAATAGTCGAACGAGTTCTTCGAGAAGGTGTCGGTCTTGTCATCCATCAACCTGACTCCCCCTTCCACCATGAGGGCAACATTGCTGAAAAGAAACGTTTCAATCCCGACTCCCGCGGGAATATGATAAGAGAATTTCAATCCCCGCCCGCCGACAAAATTCCCGAGACCGTCTTTTCGTTGATATGCTATCCCGCCTATACCGGCATAGATGAACGGTGCAACTCTGCTCCCCGGAAACAAATGGATCGTCCCGACAAATGAAGCCGGAAATGAATGAAGCTTCAGGTAATCTGCTGTAAGCCCCGGAACGTTGTTGGGTTTATTGTTTGCCTTGAGTTCCTCGTACCCGGCTTGCAGCCCGAACGAAAACCACGGGGCAACACCGTAACGAAGCATCACTTCCAGGCCGTCTCCGGCAACAACATTGTCGAGTTCGGTAAGCCAGAGGTTGACGCCTGCATGCGCACCGAACACCCACCTGTTCGACGTTTCCTGTGCTTGTGAAGAAACGGCGCTAAGCATGAAAAGAATCAGAAAACAAGAAAGGATGTCTTTCCGCATGATTTTTCTCCCTGTTTGTTGATGGTTAGATGTGCTTGCCCTGCAACGGTTCATTGGCTCGCCGGATGCCTGAATGGATATTTGGTTTTCCAATACCCGCCCTCCTGAAATACTCCTCTTCTGGCTGCGCGAACAGCCGCCGAGTCAAGAAGAGGATGAACACCCTCGAGGACCTGAACATCGGTAACTTTTCCTTGAGGGTCAATTAATGCTCTGATTCTCACAGACCCGCTGACTCGCGATGCCAGGGCTTCCCGGGGATACTCAGCCACGACATCGTTCGGATTCTGAAGTACGGGTTTGGCAATGCTCTGCAGAATGCGGAGATTTCCAAGATCCATTCGAGGCGAGTTCAGGTTGATTCCATCTTTCCCTAACTCCTCATATCCAAAACTGGAGACCTTCACCCGATACATTCCATAGGGAAGGTCGTTAAGACTGAACCTCCCGTCACTCCCCGATTGCGTCTGGCGTCGTAACGCCCCCTCCAACTTGATGACAGCGCCACCGACCGGATCATTATCTGAATCAATAATTCTTCCGGCGAGACTTCCGGCAACAACCGGCTCCGGTTGCCGACGCTCAACCATCTCCAACTGAACCGTCAATGTTGCACGTCCCGGTTCGATGTCAACAAGTGTCGTTTCCCGAAATCCCTCGCGGGATATTTTCAACTGATATTTCTGCACGCGAACGTCTTCAATTGTAAAATCTCCATTGGCATCCGACAAGAAATTGTCACGGTCAAGAACAATTACAGCTTGCCGAATTCCACGGTTGCTTTTGTCGATGATTCTACCCTTAATCATACCCCTTTCATCCGGTTGCGGAGATGGGCGTACATGGTCGTCCGGCGATTTTGGGGACGGCGTTCCGCGTTCCAATGCACCCAACCCGAGTACACTATCTTGCCGTCTCAGTATCGAGTCGACTCGACCGAGAAGCACGGCCATGCTGTCATGTCCTGAACCTTCGAGTCTCATTTCGTCGAGCATGAGCGAAGCCGTTCGCAACGTCTTCCGGGCCTCCACCAACTCCTTTGCCGCGCTCGCCTTTTCCATGAGATCCTTTCCGACAAAGAACAAGACAGTACAGGAAATGGCAAGAAGAAGAATGACACGCGTACGTCGGAGGCGTTCCCGCGCCGCCTCCTGAATCGGCTTGACGAGCGAGTCGTGCGTAAGTTCGTAGTAATGGTTGCCCAATCGTGATTCTGCACGGAGCAGATGCCTCGCAATGAGTTCATCCAACAACGACCGGGATACCTTGTATTTGTCCGCGATGAATTCCTCATCAAGGCTCAACCGTTTACCCGACATGCTGATGAGCCCGTTTTCGCAAAGCGCATGCGCAACCCACCATTTTGCTGGTGACAGTTGCTTCATTTGTGCCCGATAGAAATCCCGTAGGATGTTCTGCATTCCTTCTTCACCGCCGAGATCATGCAGTGATACTGATATTGTTTCACTCTTTGGCTGCTTGCGGAGTACCGTTTGTTCAACTTGTTGACAGAGAAGTTGAATTTGAGGAGTCTCGATTTCTGTTTGCCGTTGCGTTCTGCTGTCGCTTGACGCTGAAGGGAACTGCCGCCATCGCAACCACGCAATCCAACCCGAAGCAACTGCACCGATAAGTGCTGTCAAGATGATCTTCGATTCAACGGAAAAGTCAGTCCCTCCCACAGCCAACCAGTATCTTGCCAAATTGACGAGTTGAAATACAAGAGCCGCAGTGACGACGTACACAAGCTTGAGCGGGAAGTAGTATGCAAGAATCAACGATACAAACGCTATCGCAACGGAAAGCACGGCAGGCTGTCGCATAAAAATCACGCTGTCGCCGAGCGTTCCGATCACAGGATCAAAGATGTAGGAGAAGAGGGCAATCCCTGCCCCGACTAAAATCCACGGGACAAGCCGTTTTACTCCGACAGGACGTTCTGCAATCTCAGTCCCTCCTTTCTGCAGAAAGCCGAGCATCGCATCAACAGTCTGATCAACATAGGAGAAGGGTCGAGATACGAGATCCTGATGTTCCAACGAAGCAGGCTCGACTATTGCACGTCGGGCCTGGGCCGGAGTAAGTGATCGGAGTCTGAAACGATTACGGAAGATCGAGGGAATATCGGCATGGATTTCCTCAAGATGCGCCAGATAATCTTCACGGAGAGAGAGGACGATCTTGACGTCGAGAGGAGCAGACGCAACCTTTTTTGTCCGCGTTGACCCTTTTTGATTCTGTGAGCCCTCCGGCGCGTAACCCTGAACCAATTCCGCGAGTTGCCGGAAGAATTCGTCTTGCTGTTCCCGCGAGTAATCAAGAGAGAAAATTTCCTCGAATTGATCGAAAATCAGAACAGGGGTCAACAAGATATCACCTGCCCCCCAGAACTCACACGTTCTGATATATTCGGAAAGTGAAGATGTCTCGCCGGCCACAAATTCGACGTGCCGATCTGCAGCCGCCTGCCGTACTTGGGCGTCGATCAAGTCGATGAACGGCTTCTTTGAATCATTCAGTCGAATGGGAACAGGCACGTATCCTCTTTCATGCAAATACGGAGAAACGCCTGCGTTCAACAGCGACGATTTCCCGATCCCTGACTTTGAGAAGAGAACAACGAGCCGCTCCGCGAGAACGAGATGCAAGAAACGCTGCACATCATCCCCACGTCCTTTGAACAGCAACCGGTCAAGTTCTGTATCTTGAAACGGGCGTGTTCCCGGGTATCGGTGGTGCATTGGTTCTGCCATTACTTCGCCCCTGTCATTTATTTCTTCCTCCGCTGCTGATCCCGTCGGATATCCTTGAGAAGGTTCTCGATATTGCTGAAGTCTGTCAGGTCTGTGCACTGCCACGTTGAAAATTCCTCACGCAACTCACATTGCTCGATCTTCACCGGGAGAATAAATGTTATCTGATCGGGAAATTTGAGCCTCTCTTCCAATGCCAATTTAATTTCCTTGTTCACATAACTCTTCTGCTTCCCTTTGGCAGCCAAGGCATTACTCTGCACAACAAGAAAATAATCAACCCCCTTGATCTGTTTCTCGAGCAATTGATCCCACTGGTCGCCGCCTCGAATACCCTCCTTGTCTATCCACGGATTCATTCCTGCCTCACGCAATCGCTGCCAGATTCGCATAGCAGTTTCCTTGTCTTCACTGGCGTGACAAATGAAAATGCTTGGTGAATCGTCGGAAAGGTCATCCATCGTCGAGGCTTGTTGCGTGGCAGCCGCCTCTTTGCCTTCTTCGGGCGGGGCCCCATTGGCTTTTGGGGAACCTTGCCGGACACTTGATTGCGCCTGCGCTTCGAATCGTTCCCTCAGTTCTTTGACAAATACGTCAACGGCCATGTCCGAGAAGTTGATCTTGAGACTGTCCTTGAAAAGGAACGACACTTGTGCAAGCGATGCCTCACCGGGCGAATCGAGTTCGAGCGCAAACGAGCGGCTCGTCTTTCCTGCCTTGCCGGTTTTGCTGTTCAGCAGAACATAGAGGAGAATGCGAAGATACCAGTTCCGAAAGCCGAATCCGAGGAAAAGGAAACTCTTGTCCTTGTCACGGAACTCACTCATAATGTTGTTGTGAATCGGCGGGTCTTTCGTTGTGATGGCGACAAGAAATTCGAGCAGATGTTTCTCGGAGATGACTAACGATTCATGCACGGCAGTGGAGCCATATAGAGAGTACACAAACGGGTCAGTACGCGACTCCCATTTCACCATATCACGCGACTCGCCGCGATAGTTGTACAGGTCAGTTGCATAACTTCTCCCTGCCTTCTCCAGGGCCTGGATGAACAACGAATCGTGAGAGGCGTTAACAACAAGCTGAAAGGGCAATTGCGCCAAGTCGGCGTGCAGTGCATCCACTTCAACTTTCCGGTTCTTGTAGAAGTCCGCTGTGTCTAAACGAAGATCTTCTTCGGAAGTGAAGTCTGCATATTGTTGGGCGGTTGAGAGGAGATCGTCAGCATCGAGAACCTTGCGGTCTTTGGAGATCTCCTCGGCCAGCTTGTTGGACAGAATCCGGTTCAGTGTCCTGAATTCACCGCCAACCTTCTCTGTTGCAACATCAGGACCCAGAACGAGGATGCAGCTTCCGGTTTCGATATTATGAACGAGCGTTCTCCAGTCACGGTCGTTCATAGGCATCCCCTGCAATTCCAACGTTGTGCGATGGAGTCATTCTTGAAATAGGTTCGTGACTCTTATTGGATGTACTTCTACAGGTGATGAGGCGAAAATTCTTTCTGACTGGATCGTTATTCAGGATTGGAGCGTCTTTTCTCTTAAGTGAGGAAGCAAATCCCTGCCCCTCATGAGAAGTTAAGGCTTCTGAATGTCGAAATGGGATTGTCAGTTTCTTGAAGAACAATCGTGTGACAACGAGTTGCCTTCAATCTAACGGAGATGGGTGACATTGTCAAGATAACGCGGAATCAGCATGCGTTTTGGAAAAGGCGTGTCGCAGAAATAAGCGACGGAACGACTCACTGATACAGGGGAAGCGCGTCAATGCGTTGTTCAATTTCCAGGATCATGTCTTCATAGCGCCGATCTCCGGGCCCGCCGAACCTCCGCGCAAATTCCTGTTTTGATAAGAACTCAGGCAAATCGTTCGTCGTCGGAATCAAATTCATGTTGCTTCCGCTCAGCAGGCCTTGCAACACCCGTGCATTTTCGGAGCCTCCGGTGGCCATCTCGCCAAAACGGGTTCCTGCCCTGTCCGCACAAATATCGTTGAACGAGAACCCGCTTCCTCCCTTCAAATCCGACAGTTCCTTGTACAGTCCGATCGCATCGGACAAAGGCGAACCGGCGTGGGCGGCGAGCGTAGCCGAGACAATAAAGTGCTTCGCAAGATCATCCCTGCCGTTAAGTGTGACCGTGTGTCGGGAAGGCTGCGGCCACTCTCTTGACGCAGGAACCAGACGATGAAAACCTCTGCCGGTGACGTAGGTTGCCAGAACGAGAATCGCCGATCGGTTCTCTGCGATTGCGTCTCCCCGCGACGAACGTTCCTGAGTCAGCAAGAAGATTGGACCCAATAGTTTCATCAGCGGAATGGTCTCGCCCGACAACAACAGGGTTGTTTCGACAAGTCGGGAATGATATGACTGAAGCCGTTCTTGTTCCTCTTGCGTCAAAAACACCGTGCGAAGTCTGTCCGGCAAACCGTCCTGCCACTCGTATGTTATCTCAAGCGTGCCGGATGAAATTTCCGCTTTTTTCACGATGTCTGTGGCAACACTGTAGTTGTCATGCTTTTGCAATTCCGCAATACCGAAGCGAATCAAGCGATTCGCAATCCAAGCAGGCACAGGAAGACTGCCGACTCGTAAGCGCTTCAGTTGCAAACCGGAACCGCTCTCCGCAACGCGAGCTTCGATGTTTGCATACTTTCCTATCGGGTTGGACGGCAGTTGAACACTTGCGTTCAGAACAAGCTTCTCATCGTCCAGCGTGATGCGAGCCCCTCCTCCCGCATATCGATTAACAATGTAGTTGGCGGTGAGATCAAGATCCCGTTGGCCGATTGCCACCGTTTGGCGCTGCCCCGCCTTCAATTTCCGGGGATCATTTTCACGGAGAATTTCCCTCGCTCGCCCTATGCTTGACGGAGTTATTTCCGCAACGCGGTTCACTTTCATCTCATCATCAAAAGCGAGAAACAGGGCAGCAACCAGCGCCAGTGGAAACAGCAGAAGAAGGGTCAAAAGAATATAGAGAATGCGTTTCACGTCCTGGGTTGTTCAGATAGTTGTTGGTAGATGGTGTCGGCGAGATGCCCGAAATCAGTTGATTCGTCGCATTTCAGCCATTTGATTCTCGGGTCACGCAGGAACCAAGTCAGTTGGCGCTTCGCATACCGGCGGGAATTCTGCCGGAAAAGCCGGAGCATCTCTGCATACGAAATCTCGCCACGCCGGTATGCAAACGCTTCGGCATAGCCTACCGTATTGAGAGAATTGAGCGAGGATGAGTACCCGCGTTGTTCCAACAAATCGATTTCTTTCAACAATCCTTCCTCAAGCATTGTTTCGCATCGCCTGTTGATGCGGTCGTACAACTTCGCCCGTTCCCACTCCAATCCGAAGAGGACGGGAGTAAAACGGATTTCGATACGGGATTCGTGATGGTGCAACGATAGAGGCTTTCCCGTTATATGATATACTTCCAGCGCCCGGATGATGCGCCTTGGCTTTGTCGGATCGATGCGCTCGGCTGATTTTGGATCGACTCGTCGAAGTTCCTCGATCAGAACGGGCAGTTCGCCCGATGCAACTCGTCGCTCAAGAATTTCCCTGAATTCCTTATCGGCACCCGGACCTTCAAAGAAGCCGTCGATCAGCGAGTGAATGTAGAGTCCAGATCCTCCGACAACAATCGGCATCTTGTTGCGGGAAAATATCTCATCAATGACGATTCTTCCCTTCTCTCCAAATTCTCCCGCATTGAATTCCTGATCGGGCGTGAGAATACCGACGAAATGATGTTTGACGGAAGTGAGTTGAAGCGCTGAGGGCTTTGCCGTTCCGATGGTGAGGTATTTATAGAGTTGCCGGGAATCTGCGGATATGATCTCGCCGCCCGTCCGTTTGGCCAACTCTATAGCAACATTCGTCTTCCCCGAGGCAGTGGGACCGACGAGAACAGGCACTTTCCGCTGCGCCACGAGCGTTACCGGCTCCATCCCATTTTTCCGATGAGAGGAACGAACTTGAATCCGTGAATTTCCTTCCGTTCAAACTTCTCACCAAGACGCGTAACGACTATGAGAGTCTGAAAGTCGAGATCGCCGACAGGAATAACGAGTTTGCCGCCGTTGTCGAGTTGTTTCATGAGCGGTTCAGGAACATCCGGTGCCCCCGCCGTAACGATGATTCCGTTAAACGGAGCAAATTCATTCCAGCCCACTGTCCCGTCTCCCGCTTTCGAGGCGATGCGGTAGTTGAGTCTGTCGAAAAGTTTCCGTGCACCGCTCAGCAATTCGGCGTGGCGTTCAATGGTGAATACTCTTGCCCCCATTTCCGCAAGTACCGCAGCCTGATATCCCGAGCCTGTTCCGATTTCCAGAACCTTGTCGTCCGGCTTTACGCCAAGTGCCTGCGTCATGAAGGCAACTGTGTATGGTTGTGAGATGGTTTGCTGCTTCCCTATCGGCAAAGCGGAATCTTCGTAGGCGCGACTGGTGAAGGGTTCCGGCACAAACAAGTGGCGTTTGACCGTTGACATGCTGCGCAACAAGCGGGAGTCGGAAATTCCCCTGTCCTTCAGCAAGGAAATCATCTCCTGCATTTCGTCATCAAATCTGCCCAACATTCCCCCTTAGCCGGAATTGCGAACGAGTTTCATAATCGAGCCGAACGAACGGTCGGGCTCCATCGAGAGACGGCTCTTCAGTTCACGTCGCAGCACGGCCGGCGTCAGTCCTCGCGTCATCAACCCGCCTTCTGCAATCGACACAATGCCTGTCTCCTCGGAAACAATAACCACCACAACATCAGCCTGCTCCGATATGCCGAGCGCCGCACGATGTCGAGTGCCCAACGGAACTCCCTCCCACTCCGCCGTGTATGAAAGCGGCAGAATGCAACGGGCGGCTTCGATCAATCTGTCCTTGATGACAATTGCGCCGTCGTGCAAAGGTGATTTGGGATTGAAGATGGAGAGAATCAGGGATCGACTGACGATTGCCTCCATTTTCGTTCCCGACTCCATGTGAATCTTGATGCCGGTAGCGCGTACAAAAACGATCAGAGCGCCCTGCTTCTTGCGCGACATTTCCGTTACAGCTGCCACTACCTCATCAATGGACTCATCGACGTTCGTCTTGATGAAAAAGCGGATGACAGGATTTCTTCCGACAAGCACCAGCAGTCGGCGTAATTCCGGCTGGAAGAGAATGATGAACGCTATCACCCAGATATCCGTGAGCGTCCGCAGAATCCAGCCCATCGCTTTCAGGTTGATGGCTTGGGCAAAGAACGAGAACGCTACAATCAACACAAGCCCGACGAAAATCTGGGCGGCGATCGTTCCCCGCATCACCAAATAGAGGCGATAGAAGATGAATGATACAAGCGCCACGTCGAGCAAGTCGACGAGTGTAAACGAGAGAAAACCTATTTTGAAGAGTTCAATCATGAATGTCAGGCATACATGTCAGGCGGTCGGGGCACTCTTAATGGCGTCAGCAACCATCACAGCACGTTTTGTTTCTTTCACATCGTGAACACGAAGGACATGAACTCCGTTGAGCGCAGCGGCAACGGCTGCCGCCAGTGATCCCTCCAATCTCTCATCAATAGGGACGTCGAGAATCCTTCCGATGAAACTCTTGCGCGAAGCACCAAGAACGATAGGGCAACCGAGTCCTTGTAGCCTGCCAATGTCTTTGATGAGTTGGAGATTGTGCTCAACCCTCTTCCCAAAACCGATACCGGGATCAACCATGATCTGCGTAACGCCTGCTTTCCTGGCCGTCTCGATTCCCGCAGAAAGGAAATCAGAAATCTCTCCAAACAAACTGCCATATTCGGGATTGTCCTGCATCGTCTTGGGCGTGCCTTTGATATGCATGAGTATCAACGAAGCACCCTTTGACGCAACAACTGCTGCCATCTCGTTGTCAAAGGTCAGTCCGCTGATATCGTTGACAATCACTGCGCCTGCATCCAATGCTTGCTTGGCAACCCCCGACTTGTACGTGTCAACCGAAATCGGCACACTCGTCAGCTTTGCGAGCCGGGTAATCACGGGAAGGATTCTTCGCAACTCTTCTTCAGCCTCAACTTCCTCCGCTCCTGCTCCGTAGGCACTTCCTTTCGGCCTCGTTGACTCCCCTCCAACATCGATGATATCTGCCCCCTCCTCAATCATTGTCACCGCGTGTTCAACGGCTGCTTCTGTATTCAAATACTTTCCGCCGTCAGAAAACGAATCGGGAGTCACATTCAGAACTCCCATGATATGCGTTCTGGTGGAGAGATTGAACTGCCTGCTCCCAAAGGTGAAAATATACGGCTCACTCATCGCATGGTCGTCTGCATAGCAAAAAGGTGACTTCGCAGTCACCCTCTTGCAGCCTATGCTGATTTCTTCTTTTGCAATCCGGCTCTGCGCTTGGCTTTCACCCGTTCGATTGCCTTTTTGTGTTTCAGCCGTGCCACACGTTTCTTCTTGTTCATCAGATTCCTCGAAAGTTAGTTGATACGATATCCGTCACTTTTGATGATGCGCTCTGCTTCACCAAGGCGTTCCAGTCGCGGGATGACTTCCACGAAGTATTTGTGGAGGAGTTTCAGCCTCTGGTTTTCCGAATTCTGCTCAAGTAATTCCTGCCGTTGGATGAGTTCCATTCCTGCTTTTTGTGCGATTCTGAAGGAGAGTATCGGGTTGCGTTCATCCCATTCAATCGTGAATTCATCTCCTCCATACACAACTCGAACTAGCTCGTTATGCAGGCGAATCGTGTCCATAGTAAGGGCAGTATCTGTCACCTCGTGTTGATCTTGCAACAACTTGACGCGACCCACGCTGTACAGTGACGAACTCATAACCGGATTCACCAGCAGGTAACGTTGGCTCCCTCGCACAAGAACATCCATCTTGCCGTCATTGTATTTCTTCACCACCTCATGCACTTCGGCGGTACAGCCCACCTTTGCCATCTCGCCGTGCTGCACGAAGTTGATGCCGAATTCTTTTCGTTCATTCAAACACTCGTTGATGAGTTGCTTGTAGCGCTCTTCAAAGATGTGAAGCGGAAGAAGAGAATCGGGAAAGAGAACAACCTGCAGCGGAAACAACGGCAGCAGTTCTTCAGACATTCTGTTCACATTCGATGTTCTGCACCATGATAGAAAAAAAGCCGTAGAACATCAATTGGAAAAATCGCACGCCGGACTGCCGCCGCCGGAACGGCAGGGCAACCCGGGCGTGACGAAACAGAAAACTACTTTGCGTACTTCTTGTATCGTTCGTTGATTCTTCCCCAATGAAGATTGGCGAGGAAATTATCGATGTACGCCGCCCGCTTCGGCCCGTCTTTGTGGTAGTAAGCATGCTCGAACACGTCGCACGGAATCAACGGTATGCCGCCCCAGATTGCGCCGTAATGATGCTCGTCGACGGTAACGTTCAGAAGCCGCTTGGAGTAGAGCATATCGTACACCAACACTCCCCAACCGCTCAGCTTTGCCGAAACAGCACCGGCCTTGAAATCCGCCTTCCACGCATCGACTGAACCGAATTCCTTCTCAATGGCCGCTTTGATTTCCGGCCCCTTGGAAACATCGCCATCGCCGCCCATCACTTCCCAATAGATGTCGTGAAGAACCGTTCCGGCGTGATTCCAGGTTGTACGGCGTTTCAGTTCGCCAATGTGGCTGTAGTTGCCGTTGGCCTTCGAGCGATCCGCAGTCTCAAGTTCCTTCTCGATCGTATTGAGGGCACTGACATATCCCTTGTGATGCGTGTTATAGTGCCAATCGGTTGTCTCCGCATCGATGACGTTTGCAAGAAGTTTCTTCGCTTCCTCATCAGAGTACGGACGGGTGTTGAATTTCCACTCGTATGCCATGGGTTTCTCCTTTGTTTGTATGGATTGAAATAGGATTGATTGAATATGCACAAGCGGTGTAGCGACAGCAACCGCTCCGGATGCTGCCACCGTTTTGATGAACTTTCGTCGCTTCATGTGATTCAAATTGGAATGAACGCAGAATTACTTGTGATACTCCGAGATACAAATGACTCAGAGTCGAATAATTGAATGTTACACGCCGAACGATTGTCCGCAGCCGCAGGTTTTCGCTGCTTGCGGATTGTTGAACACAAAGCCTTTGCCGTTTAGCCCGTCACTGAAGTCGAGCACGGTTCCCGAAAGGAAGAAGAGACTCTTCGGATCCACAAACATTTGGATGCCGAACTGTTCCATGATCTTGTCATTCTCTTTCGGTTTCTCGTCGAATGCGAGAACGTAGGTCATGCCGGAACATCCGCCCCCCTTCACGCCAAGCCGCAAGCCGTGATGTTCGGGAATGCTGTTGTCCGCCTTCAGTTTGCGGACTTGATGCGCTGCCTTCTCGGTGAGAACAATTTCCTCATTCAGATCGGGTCGGCTTGAAATGTTGGCTACTGTTGTCTCCATCGATTCTCCTTGTGATTCAAAAGATTTCAAAATCCTAATTCCAGTCGGGCTGCTTCAGTCATCATGCTTGGATTCCACTGCGGATCCCAAACAACCTTCACGACTACCTGCGTTACATTCGGAACAGCTTTGACTTTTGCCTCAACTTCCCGCGGCAACGATTGAGCAGCGGGACAATGCGGTGACGTCAGCGTCATTGCCACAAGAACACCGCCGTCCGCCGCCACTTTCACGTCGTAAATCAAACCCAGTTCGTAGATATTCACAGGAATTTCCGGGTCGTAGCAGGTCTTGATTGCCTCAATCGCGTTGTTGTGAATGATGCTCTGTTCGATCGTGCTAAGCTCACGGACTTCGCCTTGAGAATTTCCCGCGTTTGTTGTCTCCACTTGAGTGTTTTTCTGTTCTTGCATCAGATAGTTCCTTCTGTCGCTATTCCGTTGACACTGTTTGCGCGTCATCATGCAACGCAGCCTGCAGCGTATGCCACGCAAGGCTTGCACACTTCACTCTCGCAGGAAACTCACTCACACCTGCGAACGCCGCAAGCTTGCCGAGCGTTTCCAGATTCTCCTCCGCATTCAATTCTCCCTTCACAAGTTTGTGAAAATGATTGAACATCTGTTCGGCTTCTTCCTTGGTCTTGCCTTTCAATAACGACGTCATAACGGAGGCCGACGATTTCGAGATAGCGCATCCCGCCCCCTGAAAACTCACATCGCTGATAACATCTCCATCCATTTTCACAAAAATCGTGTAATGATCGCCGCACAGCGGGTTGTATCCCTCAACATGCTTCGTTGCGCCCTCCATGACACGGAAGTTGCGGGGATTCTTGTTATGATCAAGAATGACTTCCTGATACAACTCGCGAAGCAGTGACATCAGCCGAGTACCTCTTTCACTTTGTGAATAGCTTTCACGAGCACATCAACTTCTTCTTTTGTGTTGTAGAAGGCGAACGAGGCTCTCGCGGTTGCCGGAACGCCGAACCGCTGCATCACCGGCTGCGCACAATGATGTCCCGTTCGGATGGCAATACCTTCATAGTCGAGAATCGTGCCGATATCATGCGGATGAATTCCTTCCAGTACAAACGAAATGACACTTGCCTTCTCTTTTGCCGTTCCGATGATTCGTAAGCCGGAAATCTCGAGCAACTGCGTTGTGGCATACGTCAGCAATTCGTGCTCGTACGCTGCAACGGCATCCAAGTCCATTCTTTTCATGTAGTCGATTGCCGCACCGAGCCCGATTGCGCCTTCGATATTCGGCGTGCCGGCTTCGAATTTGTAGGGGAGGTCATTGTATGTCGTCTTCTCAAACGTGACAGATTTGATCATGTCACCGCCGCCTTGATACGGCGGCATGGCGCTGAGTAATTCCTTCTTCCCGTACAACACGCCAACACCTGTCGGGCCGAACATTTTGTGCGAAGAGAACGCGTAGAAGTCACAATCCAAATCCTGCATGTCCACTTTTATGTGGGGCAGTGCTTGTGCACCGTCGATCAATACGGGAATTCCTCTTGCACGCGCAGTCGCGATCATTCGCTTGACCGGATTGATCGTTCCGAGGGCGTTTGAAATGTGAGCGAGACAAACCATCTTTGTCCGATCATTCAGCAATCTGTCGTATTCATCGAGCAACAACTCGCCATCATCGTTCATCGGTATTACCCGCAATATCGCCTTCTTCTCTTCACACAATATCTGCCACGGAACGATATTGGAGTGGTGCTCCATAGCAGAGATCAATACCTCATCGCCTTCGTTCACATTCTTGCGGCCGTATGTAGCCGCGACAAGATTGATCGCCTCGGTTGTTCCACGGACATAGATCACTTCTTCGATGGATCGTGCATTGATGAACTTCTGCGCTTTCACGCGCGCTTCTTCGTATGCCTCGGTTGCCTTTGTGCTGAGATAGTGAACGCCGCGATGAATATTGGAATTCTCTTCATGATAGAAACGCATGATGGCGTCAATGACGACTTGCGGCTTCTGGCTTGTCGCGGCATTGTCAAAATAGATAAGCGGCTTGCCGTTCACTTGTCTGCGCAGCAGCGGAAAATGAAACCGGCAACTTTCAACAGGCACCGGTGCTTTCAGCTTTTCCTCAATGTATGTGGCGGAGGCGATTTCCATAATTACCTTTCGAGCATTCGTCCGCGTTGCAGCCGGGCATGAATCATCATATCGAGTTGCTCACGCAACGCATCGATGTGAACGCGATTAATCACATCGCTGGCAAAGGCGAAGGTGAGCAAATCATTTGCCTCCTCCTCGCCTACTCCGCGCGAACGGAGATAGAATTTCTGTTCTTCGTCAAGATGGCCGACTGTTGCGCCATGCGTGCATTTCACATCATCCGCAAAAATCTCCAACTGCGGCTTTGTGTTGACGGTCGCCTCATCGGAGAGAAGCAACGTCTTGTTGGTCTGTTTCGCGTCCGTTTTCTGGGCATCTTTCCGGACAAAGATTTTTCCGTTGAAAACACCCTTCGACTTCCCGTCAAGAATTGACTTGTACAACTCATGACTTGCACAATGCGGCTTGGCATGATCGATTGCCGTATGATTATCGACGTGCTGGGTTCCCGTTGCAAGCGACAAGCCGTTCAGCGTTGATTCGATCCCTTCGCCGTTGAGCACTGCTGTTATGTTGTTCCGGGCTATTGCCGCCCCGAGGTTGATGGCATTGGAGACAACGTTACTGTTTCTGCTTTGCTGAAAATGGATGGTTCCAATATGATAACTATCGAGACTCTCATCCTGCAGTTTATCATGTTCAATCGTCGCATTCTCATCCACAACGAATTCCGTGACGGCATTTGTCAGATACGGGGCCGAGGCAAGGCTGACGTAACTTTCGACGATCGAAGCCTTGCTTCCCGGTTCTGCCACAATGAGATTGCGAGGACTTACAGCAACTTTCTGATCTCCCGTTACGATGAATAGCAAGTGAATTGGATTCGTGATTTCAGTATTCTTTGCAACATGCACGAAGGCGCCATCGTGAATAAATGCTGTACTCAGTGCCGTAAAGGCGTTTTCGCCAATCTTCACATACTTTGCAAGGTGCCGATTCACGAGTTCGGAATGCGAATTGATTGCCGACCTCAACCCTGCAATTGTCACCCCGGGCTGCGGATCATGCGTAGAGAATTCATCCGCCAAATGTCCGTTGATGAACACAAGGCGCGTACAATGTAATCCTCCGAACGTGAACTTGTCAATATCCGCCTGCCGCAAACCTTTGCCGGAATACTCGAAGACGGGCGTGAATTCCATTTTGGCAATCGGCAGAACATTCGTAAAACGCCACTCCTCATCATGCGATGAGGGAAATCCCATTCCGGCAAATTTCTGCATCGCCTGTTTGCGCAATGCATGCAATTCCGATTTGGATTCGCCGTTCAGGCTCTTTTCAAAAAGGTCAAATCTGGATTTGTACCACTCTATGCTTTTTGTTTCTTTCATGTCCACTTCCTCAGGCAACCGCTTCGGTTTCTTCACGGACCCAATCGTAGCCACGTTCTTCCAGTAGAAGTGCAAGCTCCTTGCCGCCGCTTTTCACAATCTTCCCGTCAACCAATACATGAACGAAATCAGGCACGATGTAGTTCAGCAACCGCTGATAGTGCGTAACGATGATCGTGGCATTCTCTTTCGAGCGAAGCTTGTTGACGCCGTCTGCAACAATGCGCAACGCGTCGATATCAAGTCCGGAATCCGTCTCGTCGAGAATCGAGAGTTTCGGTTCAAGCACGGCCATCTGAAAGATTTCGTTTCGCTTCTTCTCCCCGCCCGAAAACCCTTCGTTCACGGGCCGATTAAGCAAGCTTTGATCCATTTCGACCAATTTCATCTTGTCCTTCACGAGAGCGAGAAAGTCCACGGCATCGAGCAGTTCGAGTCCGCGATGCTTACGGATTGCATTCAGTCCCGCCTTCAGGAAATATGTATTCGTCACGCCCGGAATCTCGACGGGATACTGAAACGCAAGAAACACGCCTTCGCGTGCACGCTCTTCAGGTTGCATATCGAGAAGATCTTTGCCTTGATACAAGACTTGTCCTTCGGTTACCTCATACGCGTCACGCCCCGCCAGTACTCCGGCAAACGTACTTTTGCCCGAACCGTTGGGCCCCATGATGGCGTGTATTTCACCTGCATTGACTTTCAGATTAATGCCGTGGAGAATTTCATTCCCATTCACCGAGGCATGGAGAGTTCTCACTTCTAACATCGTTTCTTCCTTTTTGATTTGATATTATCCGACACTTCCTTCAAGGCTTACGCCCAACAACTTTTGCGCTTCGACGGCAAACTCCATCGGCAACTCGCGGAACACTTCCTTGCAGAACCCGTTGACAATCATGTTCACTGCATCTTCCCCCGACAGCCCGCGTTGCTTGCAGTAGAAGATCTGGTCTTCTCCGATTTTCGAAGTCGAAGCTTCGTGCTCGACCTTGGACGACGTGTTCTTCACTTCAATGTACGGGAACGTATGTGCTCCGCATTTGTCGCCGAGCAGCAGCGAATCGCATTGCGAGAAGTTGCGTGAACCGGTTGCGCCTTTCGCAATCTTCACAAGCCCGCGGTACGAATTCTGCCCGAAGCCGCCCGAAATGCCTTTCGAGACGATTGTGCTTTTCGTGTTCTTGCCGATGTGAATCATTTTCGTCCCCGTATCCGCTTGCTGATAGTGATTCGTAACAGCAACCGAATAGAATTCCCCGACAGAATTATCGCCCTGCAAAATACAGCTTGGATACTTCCACGTGATGGCAGATCCTGTCTCAACCTGCGTCCAGGATATTTTCGCGTTCGTCATTGCTTTGCCGCGTTTGGTGACAAAATTGTAAATCCCACCCTTCCCTTCTTTATCACCCGGATACCAATTCTGCACTGTCGAGTACTTGATCTGGGCATTGTCCAGCGCCACCAACTCAACAACAGCCGCATGCAACTGATTCGTATCGCGCATCGGGGCAGTGCATCCTTCAAGATAGCTGACGTATGCGCCCTCTTCCGCAACAATCAACGTCCGCTCAAACTGACCCGTCTCAGCGGCGTTGATACGGAAGTAGGTTGAGAGTTCCATCGGGCAGCGGACGCCTTTCGGGATAAAACAGAATGAGCCGTCACTGAATACAGCCGAGTTGAGCGACGCGAAAAAATTATCCGTGTATGGAACAACCGAACCGAGATATTTCTTGACGAGTTCGGGATGATTATGTACTGCTTCGCTGAACGAGCAGAAGATAATTCCCATCTCGCCGAGAGTCTTCTTGAATGTCGTCGCAACAGAAACACTGTCGAACACTGCATCAACTGCAACGCCGGTCAGGCGTTTTTGTTCGTCGAGCGAGATGCCAAGTTTTTCATATGTTTTCAGCAATTCAGGATCGACTTCATCGAGACTGGAGAGTTGCTTCTTTTGCTTTGGCGCGGCATAATAACTTGCCGCCTGGTAGTCGATGGGTGGATATTGCACGTTGTGCCACTTCGGCTCTTCCATCGTCAACCAGTGGCGATATGCCTTCAGCCGCCATTCAAGCAACCAGTCCGGTTCATTCTTTTTCTTCGAGATAAGACGAATGACATCCTCATTCAATCCGGGAGGCGCAATATCCATCTCGATATCGGTTATGAAGCCGTACTTGTATTCTTTGTTGGTAAGAACTTCGATGTCGTTGTTTTCAGTTGCCATCTGTATTTCCTTGTTACAGGTTATTTCTTCCCTGCTGGTGTATAATTTCCCTTCAACGGCGGAAGCGTTTTCTTTTGACCTGTCGCCGGAGCAGCGGGTGTTGCCGCTTGCGGCTGTGCCGAAGTCTCTGCCGCCGGTTGTTCCGCTTTGGCTTGCTGTTCTGTCGGTTGTGATGGTCGCTCAGAAGTTGCAGGCGCGGCCGGTGCGGCAACAGCAGGCTTCGAACTCGAAAGAGGCGGTAAACCGGGTTTTGCAGCAGCAACACCGGCCGGCTTCGCGCCTCCCAATGGTGGAAGCGGGGCACGTGGTGTTGCCGCCGAAGGCGATTTTGCCGGAGCGGCACCAGGTGCGGGTTTTGCCGGGGCCGCGGAAGTCACTGCCGGCTTCTTGTATTCCGGATAGTTCAAGACCCAGCTTTGACTGTCGATTTTGTTGAGGATCTTATTCTTCTCCAACTTTTCCACAAATGCGCGGGCTACCTTCTCGGCATTCGCGTAGTTTAGCTTCTCTCCGCGACGCTCAAACAGCTTCTGAATTCCATACTGTAAATCTCTAAAGAAGATGTTCGAAAGATGATACATCGGGTAATGACTTCTAATGAACGCCAGCACTTCCTTTTCGTTGTTCAGAACGTAATCGAGCTGTTTCATTGTTGTGATGACCTGTTATTAGTGTGTTAGTTGAACGTGAACTTTTCTGTCACGAACACTCTGCACTGTCTCTCTCACTCGTTGTATAACGTAATCAATTTCCTGCTCGGTGGTAAACCTTCCAACCCCGAAGCGGATGGAACTCTTTGCATCTTCGTTGTTCAGCCCGATTGCTCTGAGTACATGCGACGGTTCCGGCTCGTCACTTGAACAAGCCGAACCGGAAGATACAGCGACATCCTTCATTTCCATCATCATCCTGTCGGCTTCAGCAAACCTGAAGGTAATACTGGAATTGTTGGGAAGCCGACTCGTCGGATGGCCGTTGACAAAGCTGTCGGGCACTTGCGCGAGAATTCCGTTTTCCAGACGATCACGCAGATGTTTTATCTGTACGCTTTCCTCCTCCATCGCGGCGTGCGCAAGCTTTGCCGCCTCACCGAACCCGACAATCGCCGGAACGTTCAACGTCCCCGAGCGCAAACCACTTTCGTGTCCTCCTCCGTCAATTTGTGGCATGACCCGCAGCTTGGGTGTTGTACTTCGAACAAACAATGCGCCGATACCTTTCGGGCCGTACATTTTGTGGGAGCTGAACGAAAGTAAATCAATATTCATCGCTATCACATCCACCGGAATTTTCCCCACAGCCTGTGTTGCATCTGTGTGAAAGATGATGTTCCGCACGCGGCACATCTCGCCGATCTCCCGGATCGGAGCAATCGTTCCGATTTCGTTATTCGCCGTCATGATACTGACGAGTGTTGTCTTTTCTGTGATGGCGTTCTCCACATCTACAACCGAAACTAACCCGTAGCGGTCGACCGGCAGAATTGAAATCTGAAAGCCGTACTTCTCAAGCCGCTTGCAGGTATCCAGAACCGCTTTGTGTTCAGTCGCAGCAGTAATAATGTGATTGCCTTTGCTTGCATACGCTTCTGCAACGCCTTTCAAAGCAAGATTGATCGATTCAGTCGCCCCGCTCGTGAATACAATTTCGTTCTTCTCGGCTCCAATCAGTCTGGCAATCGTCTTTCGTGCTGCTTCGACGGCTGCTTCCGCACGCCAACCGAATTCGTGCTGCTTGCTTGCCGCATTGCCGTACTGTTCGGAAAAATACGGCAGCATTGCATCAACAACCCGGGAATCGACCTGAGTCGTGGAGTGATTGTCGAGATATATGGGCAAGCGAAGTTCTTTCATACTATCTGCGCCAGCGTCATTGTGTCAAATGCATTTTCTATGTTTGCCTGAACTTTCGACAGCGGAGATTTGATGGTGCAGACGTTGAACACATCGCAGCTTTCCGGTCCTTCAGTCATACATTGGGCAATCGCGAGACTATTGCCTTCGATAGCATTAATGATCATTGAGACAGTAATCTCATTCGGGTTCTTGGTCAACGAGTATCCGCCGCGAACTCCCTGCTGTGAAGTTATCAGACCCTCACGCGAGAGCCGTTGCAACACTTTCGCGAGAAGTTCATACGGTATTTGATACTTGTCGGCAATCTCCTTCGCCGTAACCACGTCGGAGGGATGTGCGGCAATATGCCGAATTGCTATTAACCCGTATTCAACCTTTTTTGACAGCCTTACCACTCGAACTCCGACTTGTTAAGTCCTATTTAGGGTCAAAAAAATTGAGGCTTAGCCTCGTACTACACGTCTTCTTTCGATCCTAAACAACCACATTTACTTTCAAGTTCCGTTACCGTTCTACATGAAAATTTCCTGCACTTAAGATATTGAAAAGCAAGGAAAGTTTCAAGTTCGCTGCGGAAGTCATTGTTCGCCATCTTCATTGACTCTGAACATGTATTCCAGTATCATGGTAGCCACACGCCCGACAGCTTTCCAACACAATCCTTACAAACAACGGAGTTAGTATGACTGAACTTCTTGACAGCCTCCTCCATATCACGTCAATCATTGCGGGAAACATCTGGTGGCCTTTTGTGATTCTTCTGCTTGCCGGAACGGGAATCTACATGTCGTTTCAAACCGGCTTTGTTCAGGTGAGAAGGCTGGGACTTGCCATGCGCTTCATGCTTCTGGGAAGAAACAAGAAGGAAATGGAAGGCAGAACGGGCGACATTACCCCCTTTCAAGCGCTGATGACTGCGCTTGCAGCAACCGTCGGAAACGGAAACATTGCAGGCGTTGCCACTGCAATAGCAAGCGGCGGACCGGGCGCTCCGTTTTGGATGTGGATGACAGCAGTATTCGGGATGGCAACAAAGTATGCCGAAGGAATGCTGGGCTTGAGGTACAGAATTAAGACAGCCGACGGCACATACAGCGGTGGCGCAATGTACTATTTGCGGGATGGATTGAAACACAAAGGCGTCGGAAAGGCTCTCGCCCTCTGGTTTTCCATTGCAGTGATTCTGATGGCAACAATGGGAAGCGGAAACATGGCGCAATCGAATTCTATTGCGTTGGCGCTCAACAGCGATTTCGGAATTCCGTTTGCAATCAGCGGCATTGCGTTGGCGTTGCTTGTGGGCGTTGTTATTATTGGAGGCGTGAAGAGAATCGCAGCCGTAGCAGAAAGGCTTGTGCCGAGTATGATCGTCCTGTACATGGGTGCCGGCCTCTACGTTATTCTCACAAACGTCCTGATCATTCCCGATATCATCATGGTTGTTCTGAAATCGGCACTAACGAACGAAGCAATGGTGGGAGGATTTCTTGGGCATACAGTAAAGGAGGCAATCCGTTTTGGGGTGGCTCGCGGCACACTCTCTAACGAATCCGGAATCGGTTCTTGTTCCATCCCTGCGGCCGCAGCGAAAGGAAATGAAGCCGCTGCACAAGGCATGGTCGCAATGATGGGAACGTTCATCGACACGATCATCGTCTGCAGCATGACGACGTTTGTTATTCTCTCTTCCAATCTTCACCCGCACATCACGGGCCTCACCAGCACAGAACTGACGAAATCCGCGTTTGCCGTCGGACTCGGCACTAACCTTGGCGGATGGATCGTGAGTTTCAGCAGCTTGTTGTTTGGCTACACGACTCTCATCGGTTGGTCGTATTACGGTGAGCAGGGTGCAAAGTATTTGTGGGGAGTGAAAAGCGCAATGCCGTACCGGTATCTCTTCTGCTTGTTCGTGTTCTTCGGGGCTGTTTTGCAGGGACATCATCTTGAGATTGTGTGGAACTTCGGCGATATCTGCAATGCGTTGATGGCAGTTCCGAACCTCATAGGGCTTATCCTGCTTGGCGGCATTGTCAAAAAAGAAACGCAAGACTATCTGAAACGATGGGACGAAGGAAAGATCGTCAGGCCGTTTGGGAATTGAAATAGCAGGCGGCGGCACCAGATTGACTCATTTGATCGTTTTGGGTATTTTCGAGCAGGGTCAATTGTGCAGATGAGCATCACTGATATTACGGAGCTACGATGTCAACACTTGAATTTGTTACAGTTGTTCATGACGGTTTAATTCGAGTTCCAGCAGCAATCAGGCAACGAACAAACGCAAAAAAAGTGAAGGTGTCTCTTCATCTTCCCTCGGAGCTCAAGAAAAAGCCCGCAGAACGCACGCTTCTCGGCAACCTTTCGAAGTACGGCAATGCCCGGAAAAGACAGCGAGAGAGAACCGCTTGGACGATAGCCGCAAAGGCGAAACATGCAGATCGTTGACGCCAATGTCATCCTTCGCTATCTCTTGAATGACAATGAATCACTCGCTTCCAGGGCCGCCACAGTTATAGAGTCCACTGATGTATTTGTTCCTTTTGAAGTCATCGCCGAGGTTGTCTATGTACTCCTGCATGTGTACAACGTGCCTCGACGGAAAGTTTATGCAACACTCAGGAAACTTCTGGACTTCAGGAACATACAAACTACTGACGCCGTCGTGCTTGAACAGGGCCTGCGTTTTTTCGCATCATCACGCCTCGATTTCGTTGATTGTCTGCTCTTTGCTTATAACCATGTTCATGGACACCAAGTCCACACATTTGATAAACGACTCAAGAAATTGCTGAAATAGCAACAAACGAAACACCACAGCCACAATGTCTGCCATCTCCTCCGAATCTCTTACGAAAGTCTATTCCGATTTCGTCAACAAGAAGCTTTCAGTAACTGCGCTCAACGACTTCACGATTAACGTCGAGCAAGGGCAGATTTTTGGATTGCTGGGACCCAACGGAGCCGGTAAAACCACATTTATCAAAATCCTGTTAGGGCTTGTCAACCCCACCGGTGGGCGGGCGAGCATTCTCGGTACTCTCCTTCCCGATGTCAAAGTTCGTGAACGCATCGGCTATTTGCCTGAGAATCATCGCTATCCGAGCTATCTGACAGGCGAGCAGGTGATGCTGCTGTTCGGCGGATTGAGCGGAATGAACCATGCAGAAACCAAATCCCGAACGCCATCCCTCCTCAAGCTCGTCGGTATGGAACAATGGGCAAAGATGAAAGTGAAGAAGTATTCCAAAGGGATGATGCAGCGACTCGGCCTCGCGCAATCTCTCATCAACAATCCCGACGTTCTTTTTCTCGACGAGCCAACTGATGGCGTCGATCCCGTCGGCAGAAAAGAAATCCGCGACATCCTGAAGCGACTGAAGTCCGAAGGCAAAACCATCTTTCTGAACTCCCACATTCTTTCCGAGGTTGAGTTAATTTCAGACAGGGTCGCAATTCTTGACAAAGGCAAGTTGCTAAAGGTGGGAACGGTAGATGAATTGACCGTCACCGACACAAATTACGAGATTGGATTTACCGGCTCTTTGCCGGAGAATTTCCATCACGAGGCGGCGGCAACCGTGATGAAGTTCAGGGTCGATAAACAGATCATCTCTGCCGAATTGAAGGATGCTTCCGAACTCAACCATCTCATTGATATGCTTCGTCGGCACGGAATCGACATCACGCACATTGCAAAGAAGCGAACCTCGCTTGAGGATTCATTCATCAATCTCATCAAACGTGAGGTTGCATCATGAAACTCCTCACACTTATCCTCGCGACGTTTCGTGAGCTGTTCTCTAAAGCAACACTCTACGTTCTGCTCGGCATTTCGACACTCATCATGCTCGGCACGCTCGCCAGTGTGTCCGCCGAACATACGGATGAAGGCGTTATTCTCAAGGCATTCGGGAATCCCGTAAGTCCGCCGACACCTGTTGAAGAGGTCGAAACGCTCGTGTTCGGAATGCAGACCGGACTCGCAAAAGGACTCTTCTTCGGCATTATGCTGTTCGGCGTGTTCGCAACCGCAAGCGTCATCCCCGATAGTCTGGAAAAAGGAACTGTCGATTTATACTTGTCCAAGCCGCTTGCACGTTGGGAGTTGTTGCTCGGTAAATACCTTGGCGCAGTTGCAGTTATGCTTGCCGTGATCTTGTATTTCATCGGCGGGATTTGGCTTGGATTCGGCATACGAACGGATGTATGGAACGTCCAATTCCTCCTCTCTTCGTTCACGATGACATTCATGTTTGCCTGTATTTTCTCGATCGTACTGATTCTCGGCGTCGTGTTTCGCAATGCGGCAATCCCGATTATCGGGAGTTTTCTGTACTTGATGTTCATCGACAATCTGCTCGACAGTCGCGAAGAAATTCTCTTTCTGTTTTCCGAAAGCAAGATATATCGTGGCATTCTTGATGGACTCTACTACATATTGCCGCAGATTGCCGGTATGCAGCGCAGCCTCGCGGACCAGATTCTACACAAGAGTATGGAATGGAAACCGTTTGTTCAGGCGCTTCTTTCTTCATCTGCGATTTTTATATTTTCTGCGTGGATTATGATAAGAAAGGACTTTTGATCTAAGCTCAACGTTTCAACCAATGAATCGCATATTCATCCTCCTGTTCGTGATGGGTTTGTTGTACAGCCGTTGTGCCAGCCAATCACCATCCCTTTCACAATCCGACCTTGACAGTCTCGCCCAGGCTCTGAACATTCGAATCTCCGAACTTACTTCACCTCAACTCGAGGAACGAAAACGCATCCGCCGCGAGATGCAACAGAACGGATATGCCATTGTTCTCACTGATGTATTAGCAGGGGATGGAGTCAATGCGATCATTTCGTATCTGAAAACCAGATTGCATATTGAATATGCCATCTCACACCAACAGCTTTCGTTGCGCATCAGAATCGAGCGCGGCGAAGGAAAAGTCTGGGACATTCCCCTTGCCGATGATTGGACTTTTCCCCGCGATCCGTGGAAGAAAGAATAGCCATGCGTTCTTCAGCCGATATCGCGCAGTCACTTCTCCCCGTTGACACAGAACAGCGGTCGGCGCTGTCTCCCCGCATCAAACTGTATGCATTCATTCTTGGCATTCTCAACCTCTTCCCGTCGGGATTAGCCGAGCATGTGTTGCGGAGTGACCGGGATGGATACTATTTATCACTATTCTTGTTCAGCCATTCCGCTGTGTTTGGGCTTGTCGGGCTCTCCCATTTTATCGGAAGCAGCCGCGCCATTCTGCAAAAGGTGTATTTGTTTCCTACAACAGCCTTGAGCAGAATACTGTTTGTCATCAGCGCAAACCTCAGGCATCCGTTTTCCATCGCCTTGATCTCAAGCAATCTCTTCTTCCTGATAGTGCTGTACAGGTATCACATTCCCGTAGGAATCGCAGCGGCGGTGTTGTACCTCCTGCTTGTACTAAACATCGCGACAATTGCGGGAATCGTGCTTCTTCAACTTGAAAAAAGAGGATCATCTTCCGGAATTGCGTTTGTTGTTCTTGCCCTTGCCGCGTGTGCGGTATTCGTCGGATCTTATGCATATGAGTCGGATGCGATTATGCAGAATGTTCCGCTGGTGAATTTCTGCGTGAACGGAATCCTTTCGGCTATCAGTGGCGCATGGTTTGCAGTTGTTCTGGACTTTGCGGTGTTGGTTGCAATTCCCATCGCTGTAATTTGGATTGGAAGAAAGTTTCTATGATAATGCCACTGACTTTTTAAGCTTCGTATGTTCAGCGACCGCGAGAAATTGATCTTCGCAATGGAAATCAGGCAATGCTTCTCGGCACGACGCATTCCGGTTTTCGTTTTGCTGATACTCACGGCGATTTTTGGAGTTGTGCAGGAAAGCGAAGTCTCCCCCTTTGTTGTTGTATTTCTGGCCGTCTTTGCGATTCTGGAACTGCAGTTCAACAATATCCTCTTTCGGTCACCGCACGAATTGGAGGCGCTTAGCATGTTCCCAATTTCATGGCGGCGAGTTGTACTTGTGAAGAATCTTGCCACAATTGTCCTAACGGGAATTGTCACAGTCATTGTGTCAATGACAGTTCTGTATTTTTCCCCCAAGCCGTTCGAAGGACGCCTCATCCGCGAGGCCCTCATGTATGCGTCCACCATGATCTTTCCGTTGCTGCATGTCGGTAACATCGAATCGTTGCGCTCGCCTCGTAAATCCACGGGATGGCGTATGGACGATTTGGTGCAAGCGGCAGGCATGTTGTTGTTTGTGCTTGTCCTGTCGCTCCCGTACATCATGTTTACAGTTATCGTTCGTCTTCCCATCCTCAACGTTTTCTACGCAACGGGAATGGCGTGGTACTGGTACAAGTACTCACTTCCGAATATCGCCTTGAAGATCGAACAACAGAAGACCCGGTTATGCACAACCCTCTGAATATTATCGACATCGAGAATCTCGTCAAGACGTATGACAGCGGCCACAAGGCGCTCGACGGGCTTTCGCTTAAGGTACGGAAAGGAACAATCTTCGGATTCCTCGGTTTGAACGGCGCGGGAAAGACAACAACCATTCGCATTCTTGCCGGGCTCAACAGCAAGGATTCGGGAACGGTCCGGTTGTTCGGGAAAGAACTCGTGGAGCAAGATAACAGCCATTTGCAACGAATCGGGTTTGTTCTTGATGAACCGCTGTACTTTGATTGGATGTCTGCGGGTGAGTATTTCCGATTTGTGGGGATAATGTACGATCTGGATCGGGAACAGATTGATGGAAGAGCGCGTGAGTTGCTCGACTTTTTTGACTTGGGCGAGAAGGGTGACGACCCGATCGAATCCTTCTCAACCGGCATGAAGAAGAAAGTATCGCTCGCCGCCGCGATCATTCACAAGCCGGAATTGATTGTGCTTGATGAACCGCTCGAAGGGATTGATGCACTCGCCGCAAGTTCCATCAAAGAGAGCTTGCAGATGATGGCCCGGGGCGGAGCAACCATCTTCATCACCTCTCACGTGCTGGATACCGTCGAAAAATTCTGCAACGAAATTGCTATCGTTCATCAGGGGAAAGTACTTCTCCAATGCCTGACATCCGATATTCGCTTGCGGGCAAAAGGAGAACTTGTGAACTCAACCTACGCCTCGCTTGAAGAACTGTTCGTCGATCTGGTGTCGGACAAGCTCAAGAAGAAACATCTCTCGTGGCTCTGATATGTTGACACCGTTCGCAATCCTCTACTCGCCGGGAGCGACTCTTGCACGAATCAAATCACAACCGGAATGGCTGACGCCGTTTTTGATGCTCGCAGCCATCACTGTTCTCCTCTACGTCCTGACGCATCCATTTCTCATTGAAGCAACGCTCGCACATCTTCCTGCATCAGCAAATGCCGGCGACAAGAGGGTTGTAGCGCAAACACTTCACAACGAGTTGCCGCTGCGCAGTTTTTTTCTGCCCGTTCGTTTATTGATTGGCTGGTCGTCATTTGCATTCACGCTTTGTATGATCGGCAGGGTGTTCCGGTCGGCTGAGCAATTGCAGTTCGTGAAAGTGTTCTCGCTTTGCGTTCATGCCGAGATGTTTGTTCTCCTCTCAAAATTTGCAACACTAATTGGTCTTGTTTTGGGAGGAAATGCATTCCTAAAGATGCCCGCTCTTGTCCCGTTTAGTGCTGCTCATCTCATCTCAACCAAAGATAGCGTGACGTTTTCATTGTTAAACTCAATCAATTTATTTACGTTCTTATATGTGATCGTTCTCACGATTGGGATTTCTGTGCAATCAGGCATGTCGCGCCAGAAGTCTCTTTTTGTTGCTGTGCTTGCGTTTCTTGGGTTGCTTCTGTTTGACGCAGGCACCGTGGCATTCTTGCGAGATATATTACATTTGGAATTATAGGAAGTTCATTCTGATTATTCTACTGAAAGTGAAAACATATGGCAGCCAAACTGAAATTTGAAGATTTGCAAACGCCCCTTCTCGCACAACGAAAGGGGAAGGATGATTTTTCTCTTGTTGGCGTTATTGGTCTCGGCGTGATGGGACAAGGAATTGCTGAAACTGTTGCAGGCGCCGGCATTGAAGTGATGGTTGTCGAGAAGAACGACAAAACCCTCAAAGCCGGCCTTGACAGTCTGAGCAAGGCGATGGATGTTGAAATAAAGCGCTGGAGCAAGACTGCATCGGAGAAACGTGCTGTTCTTTCCCGCATCAAAACAACAACAAACGTTGCCGATCTGAAGAACTGTGACATCATTATCGAGGCAATCGACGAGAACTTCGAGGCAAAACGTCAACTCATCGAAGCGTTCTATTCGGTCGGGAAAGAAGATGCTGTCTTTATCTCCAACACGGCAACGCTCAATCTCACAAAGCTTGCCGAATTCAGCAAACGCCCTGAGCGTATCATCGGCATGCATTTTCTCAATCCTGTCGTATCTGTTCCGCTTGTCGAAATTGTGCGCGCGATGAAGACTTCCGATGAAACGTACAAGCTCGTAAAACGATTTGCCCAACGAATCGGCAAAACGCCGGTGGAGGTATTCGAGTATCCCGGATTTGTCACCACCCGCGTCATTCTTCCGATTCTCAACGAGGCAATGCACGTTCTGATGGAAGGCATTGCAAAAGCAGACGATATTGATACTGCTTTGAGACTCGGCTACGGAATGCCAACCGGCCCGCTCGAGATGGCCGATACGATGGGACTTGACGAAGTACTGATGTGGATGGAGACATTGTTCCACGAGCTTGGCGAGCCCCGTTACCGCCCCTGCCCGTTGCTTCGACGCATGGTGCGGGAAGGAAAACTGGGCAAGAAGGTTAAAGAAGGATTCTTCAAGTATGACGGAGATGGCAAACGGTTGAACGGTGCAAAGCCTTAGAATCAGACATGCTACATGAGCATCATTGAATCCATTCGCAATGCGGGTGTCGTCGGGGCGGGCGGAGCAGGTTTTCCTGCCCACGTGAAGGCATCGTCGCAGGTTGATACTGTAATTGCGAACGGCGCCGAATGTGAACCGCTGATCCACAAAGATCTCGAGTTAATGCTTCACCACGCCGAGCGGGTTGTGCACGGCGTTGCATTGCAGATGAAATCCACCGGAGCCCAGCACGGTATCATTGGCGTGAAGGCAAAGAATAAAGCTGCCGTTGTTGCATTCGAGAAGGCAATAGTGGGAACGCCTCTCACGATCCATCAACTTGGCGATTTCTATCCTTCGGGCGACGAGTTTATTCTTGTGTACGAGTCAACCGGACGACTCATTCCGCCGAAAGGCATTCCGCTGAACATTGGCGTCGTCGTCAACAATGTTGAGACATTGTACAACATCTCCCTCGCTTATGAGGGAAAGCCGGTCACGGAAAAGTTCATAACTGTTGCAGGGGCCGTTCGGCATCCTGTTTCATTTGCGGTTCCGGTTGGGATGAGTTACAGAGATGCGATAGAAGCTGCAGGTGGCGCAAGCGTGTCCGAGTTTGCAGTATTTGTTGGTGGAATTATGATGGGAAAACTGGAGTTCAATCTTGATCTTCCCATCACCAAAACGACAGCAGGGCTGGTTGTTCTTCCACTTGATCATACGCTTGTGCAGCGCAAAGCACAACCGGAACACTCCATGCACCGCATCGGCAAATCTGCCTGCGACCAATGCAGCTACTGCACGGAATTGTGCCCCAGATACATCCTGGGCTACGATGTTCAACCTCACAAAGTAATGCGCAGTCTCGGTTTCACGGCAACCGGCGAAGCCTTCTGGAATCAGTATGCCGATCTTTGTTGTTCGTGCGGGCTCTGTACGCTGTATGCCTGCCCGGAGAGTCTCTTCCCAAAAGAAGCCTGCGACAAGAGCAAGCGTGACATGAAGAAACAGGGTGTGACGTGGTCCGGCAAAATGGAGGTTGAGCCGCATCCGATGTATGAAGGACGAAGAACTCCGCTGAAGATGTTGGTGAAGCGGCTCGGAATCACTGAGTATGATTGTGAATCAGCATTCAGCAACGAGACGTTGCGTCCCTCACATGTTGAAGTTCCGTTGTCCCAGCATATCGGTGTGACCGCAGAACCTGTGGTTCGTATCGGCGACCGTGTAACAAAGGGGCAATGCATCGGCGAAGTCCCTGACGGCAAGCTTGGAGCTCGCGTGCATGCAAGCATCGACGGCGTAGTGCGAAGCATCGGAGATTCTATTGTTATCCAATACGTATCCTGACCTTCAATATTATGAGAAGATTCGATGAAGAAGAACTCGATAGGCCTGATTGAACTCGGCAGCATTGCCGCAGGATTTGAAGTAGCAGATGCGATGTTGAAAGCGGCGGAAACCGAAATCCTTCTCGCCCGTTCGATTTGTTCGGGAAAATACATGGTTCTCATTGGTGGCGACGTCGCCGCTGTGAAGGCAAGTGTTGAAGCAGGGGCGTTAACCGGCAGAGGTTGCGTCATTGACACATTCGTGATTCCGAATGTGCATGAATCCGTCTTCCCCGCCATTTCGGGCACCAACAAAGTCGAGTCGTTCAATGCAATGGGAATTATCGAATCATTCTCGGTAGCCTCACTTATCGAGGCCGCGGATGCCGCTGTAAAAACGGCAGCAGTCGAACTTATCGAGATCCGTCTGGCAATGGCATTGGGTGGCAAAGCCTTTTGCACAATGACGGGTGATGTTGCGGCGGTTCGTTCAGCAGTTGATGCCGGAGCGGCAGTGGTGGCTGAAAAAGGGCTGCTTGTCAACAAGGTTGTTATTCCCTCTCCGAGAAAAGAATTGCTTAGCGAAGTTGTGTAAAAGTCATCCAACATTCAGAACACAAGAAGAATAGCAGAATACATGAATATCCTCGTTCTCAACTGCGGCAGTTCGTCTGTCAAATATCAACTCATCGAAGCCGATTCTCAGAAGTGGCTCGCAAAAGGAAGTGTCGAACGCATCGGCATGAGCGGCGCAACACTCAAGAACGTCCGTCATGATGGTGATGAGATTACCATCGCCGGCGAAATTGTCGACCATATCGTTGCCATTGAGTACATTCTCGCCGTTCTCCTCAGCAGGAACCATGGCGTTATCAATGACAAGTCCGACATTCACGCCATCGGCCACCGCGTGGTACATGGCGGCGAGACATTCAGCGGCTCCGTCCTCATAACCGATGAGGTTATCAAAAGCATCCGGGACAATTTTGAAATTGCTCCCCTTCACAATCCACATAATCTCCGTGGCATCAATGCCTGTCAGGTGAACCTTCCGGGCACGCCTCAGGTCGGCGTGTTTGACACGGCGTTCCACCAAAAAATGCCACGGAAAGCGTTTTTGTACGGACTCCCGTATTCACTCTATTCACAATACAAAATCCGCCGGTATGGATTTCACGGGGCCTCCCACCGTTACGTTTCCGAGCGGGCTGCGGCAATCATGCAGCGTGACTACCATTCGTTGAAAATCATTACCTGCCATCTCGGCAACGGATGCAGCATGGCGGCTATTAACGAAGGAATCTCGATAGACACAACGATGGGTTTCACTCCGCTTGAAGGTTTGTTGATGGGAACACGATCAGGCGATATTGATGCTTCGATCGTTCTTTACATCATGGGCAAAGAGGGTATTTCACTTGCCGAAGCCAACACACTTCTGAACAAACACAGCGGTTTGCAGGGAATTTCCGGCGTGAGCAGCGATATGCGCGAAGTAATCCAGGAAATGAAAAACGGCGACAAGAAGTCAACGTATGCCTTCGATGTTTTTTGTTATCGTGTGAAAAAGTACATCGGGGCGTATGCGGCGGCAATGGGCGGCCTCGATTGTGTCGTGTTCACGGGAGGCATAGGAGAGAATAGTGCCGACGTACGAGCGGCGTGTTGTGAGGGCATGAGTTACTTCGGAATCACGATTGATGATGAAGCCAACCGGTCGAATGAAAAAGAAAAACTGATCACAACACGTGACTCAAGGACAAAGGTGTTTGTCATCCCCACCAACGAGGAACTGGTGATTGCCCTCGATACGAAAGCTATCGTTGAAGGCAAAACTGTTGCGTAATGCCATTACAGCGCGACTTTCAGGGCAATGTTCCCTGAGGTGTGATGCACAAGTGAGGTTTTGAGTTCTTCTTCTTTCGAACGACGAATCGCGAGTGTGAGGTGAACATCCTCATCGTACACTGTTTCGACAATCCGGGCATCCATCTTGGACACAACATGCATTACATTGCTGATGTGAGAATGGGGAAACGTCGCTTCGACGGTTTGCAGAATGTACTTCGTGACAATACCTGCCTTTGCCAAAGCAGCTTCCGCCGCGTCTCCGTAGGCACGCACGAGACCGCCAACGCCTAATTTCGTTCCTCCAAAATATCGGGTAACAATAACAAGAACATCGGTAAGCCCGCGTTTTTCAATAGTTGATAGGATCGGCTTGCCTGCACTTCCGCCCGGCTCGCCGTCATCGTTGAAGCGGAATCGCCTGCCGTCAGCACCCAGCTTGTAGGCAAAACAGTTATGGGTTGCATCCCAGAATTCCTTTCGAATTTCGGCAAGGAATCTTTCGGTATCCGCCGTTGTTGAAACCGGCAGTACGTTCGCGATGAACCGCGAGCCCCGTACTTTCGTTTCACTGCGGGTTCGGGCTGCAATCGTTTTGTATTCGTCGTCCATGGCTTAAGATAATGGGTTTGCAGTCAACACACAAAGGTGAACATCCTTCAAAACAGGGTGTTTCTGACTTATGCGTGCTTACTGCCGCAATCAAAGTTTTCAAAGTATTTCTTGCAGATTAGTACTTCACTCACTATCTTCATCGGCACAAGGAATCTCATCTATGAAAATCGGAATGGTGTGTTACCCCACGTATGGCGGCAGCGGAGTCGTTGCGACCGAACTTGGGAAAGCGCTTGCGGACAAGGGTCATCAAATTCACTTCATCAGCTACGCAATGCCTATGAGATTGGACGGATACATTGGCAATGTGTACTATCATGAAGTGGAGATGGCTTCGTATCCTGTATTCGAGTTTCCTTTGTATACTCCTGCGCTGGCAAGCAAAATGGTGGAAGTTGCCAGATTCGAGAAGCTCGACATTATTCACGCACATTATGCCATTCCGCACGCAACAAGCGCCTATCTTGCGAGGGAAATTGTCAATAACGGCCTTAAGATCGTAACAACGCTTCACGGCACTGATATTACGCTTGTGGGACTTGAGCCGAGTTTTCTCCCTGTCATGAAATTCAGCATTGAACGGAGTGACGGAGTCACGGCTGTTTCCCGGTTTCTTCGTGAAAAAACAGTAACGAATTTCGGGATTGAGAAGGATATTACCGTGATCCCGAATTTCGTCGATACAGAAAAATACCGGCGCATTCCTTCCGATGAGGTGTGCGGCAAGTTCGCCCCAAAGGGTGAGAAAGTCTTGATGCACATCTCAAACTTCAGGGCGGTAAAACGCGTCCAGGACGTAATCAGGATTTTCAACGAGGTACTGAAGAAAGTCCCTTCAAAACTTATTCTTGTGGGAGACGGGCCGGACAGGTCGGCATGTGAACTTCTTGTGCGTGAGCTTGGAATTCAGAAGAATGTGAAGTTTCTTGGCAAACAACTTGAACTCGTCCCTATTCTTTCGGCGGCGGATTTGTTTCTGATGCCGAGCCAGTCGGAGAGTTTCGGGCTGTCAGCTCTTGAAGCGATGGCTTGCGAAGTCCCTGTCGTCTCATCGAGTGTCGGCGGCCTTCCCGAACTCCAGGTACACGGTGAAACAGGATACATTGCGGAAATCGGGGACATTGACCGCATGGCGCGCTATGCCATCGAACTTCTCACAAACGAAGCACGCCACCGGCTCTTCGCCCAAGCAGCCCGCAAACGCGCAGTTGATCATTTTGATGTTCACAAAATCGTCAACCAGTATGAGGCCTACTATGAACAATGCCGGGGGGATATTCAATCCACACCCGTTACGGGATTTGCATTTCAAAACTGATCAGGATTTGCTATGCTGGATGTTGTACACATTTCAAAACTGAAGAAACCGACACTGGAAGAGTTGACTTCTATTCTCCAAAAACAAGGGCTTGAATGGGAGTTATATTCGGACGTTCCCGGCACGAAATACGGCCGCCACAAGCATGACTTTGACGATTTTATCGTTATCGTACAGGGACAAATGAAACTCGGTACGGATCGCGGCGAATGGCTGATGAAGCCCGGCGACCGGATTGATCTGCCGAAAAACACCGTGCATTGGGCCGAAATGCTCGGGCGGGTTGAAGTCAAGTATCTTAGTGCCGCGAAGTAGATAATCTACTGACGAAGGACTCGCCTTCTCACCATCCTGTCGGCAAGTGCAAGCATTCCGACGATAACTGTTCCCATCAGGGCAATCTTCAGACTTCCGCTTCCGAACACAAATGGCAGGTACGATTGCAGCGCCGCTGTTAACACGTTGAGGAACGAGTTCATACTTGAGCCTATTTTCCCGCTGACCTCTCCAATGGCGCTTTGCGTTTGCTGGAGTTGTTGTGTATTGAGCACCCCCGTAATCGTGAATACCGAAAGCATGATGCCGAGCACGATCATCAACGCAAAGGCATAAGCGAGATTCTCCGCAAGCCTGAAAAGAAACGGTGTTTTCGGCACAATACCCAATTTCCCAAGGATAGCTTGCGTGAAGTCGGATCTGACATGTTCCGCGGGCATGTTCTTCAGAGCATCGTGAACTCCAACCAGCCTTTTGTAACCAATTGTGCAACGTGTGCATGTGTTGAGATGCCGTTGCACACTTCCTGCCTCGCTTGAGGGAAGGAGTCCGTCAACAAGCATTTGCACTTGTTCATTTGTTATATGATTGTTGTTCACGCCATCTCTCCTTTCAGCCGGATACTCATTCGTTCACGCAAGAGATTTCTTGCCCTGAATAGATTTGTCTTGACCGTACCGAGGGGAAGTTGCAGCACATTCGTCATTTCGTCATAGCTCATTTCCTGCAGATAGAAGAGCGCAACAGCCGCACGGTAGGGTTCCGGCAAGCGGTTCACTTCCTCCAGGATAATATTCTTGAAATCCTCGTTCTCCATTTGCTCGTCAATTCCGGGTTCATCATCATCCACAAACCGCTCATGATGAGTTTCCGCTTCATAGCGGTCGAGAGATTCCGGTCGGGTCTTGCGCCTCGTTACTCTCGTCATACAAAGATTGTACACAATCCGGTAGAGCCATGTACTGAATTTCGCATCTCCCCGAAACTGCTCTAAACTGCGATATGCTCTCGTAAACGCGTCCTGAACCAACTCCTCCGCCTCCTCCCTATCCTGAACAAGCCGGAACGCAAGCGTGAACGCCCGGTCTTTGTGCCGGTCTACCAACAAGGCATACTTCCGTACATCCCCTTTTCGGATCTGTTCGATGATTTCGTTTTCCGGTGACCTCAAAAGTTGCCCGTAGTTTAGGTTCAGTTTATTGGTTAGACTTCAAAATCCGCACAATAGTTTCACCAGAAGAAAGCTGTACGCGAAGCAGTTTGTTGAAACCTTGCCAAAACTTCCGCAGTCTAAACCAGCAAACAGGGATTCAAACCATTCGCATACACACATTCAGAAAGGAACAAGCACAATGGACGGTCCGGAACTTCTCATACCCCTGGCCTTTTTCCTCACAATCGGAGGAATTTGGGGATCAATTGTTCTCACCCGGCACAAGGAACGAATGTCAATGATCGAGAGGGGATTGAAAGCTGAAGAGATCAAATCGTTGTACGAACGCAATGCGTTTAGGATAGACCCCCTGAGTTCTCTTAAGTGGGGAATGGTACTCATCGGTGTCGGCCTGGCAATCATGCTTGGCATATTGTTGACAGAATCACTCTGGTTCAATGATGGCGTGTTTCCCGGCCTCATTGCAACATTCGGGGGCATCGGGTTGATTCTCTTCTACTTCGTCGCGAGTAAGAAACACCGACAATAGTCACTTCAATGGAAGCTTCCCAAAATCGGGAGGCTTCCTTTCAATCTTCCGGTAATCAGCAGGAGTCATGCCGTAGTACACTATGTCAAGCGGCATGTGTCCGTCGTTGTTCACGTGATCATTCCTCAATACTCCTTCGATTTTGAAACCTGAGCGCTCCGCAACTCTCTGGCTTCGAAGATTGTCCACCGGACACCTTATCTGCAACTTATTCATTTGAAGCCCGTCAAAGGCAAACGGTAGTATTGCGCTCACAGCTTCCGTGATCATCCCTTGACCTTCATACTGCCTCACAACAAAATACCCGACATCACCTTTCGGAACCAGCCACGAAATGCACGCTATGAAAACTTCTCCCACATACGACTGCTGCTGTTTTTCCCAAATTGAGAAGTGAAATGCCTCTCTCACATCCCAGAGCTGGCGGACTTGCCACACAAACGCTTCAACATCTTCTGTTGAACGAACCCGTTTCACTCGTGCGGGGAATTCGTTTTTCAGCCTTTCTTTATTCGCATCGAGCATGGCTCTTATCGAAGGCACGTCAGTAATCTGGTAGCATCGAAGCACAAGCCGTTGCGACTCAAGCTTCCGGGGAAGAGTTTCGTGAAGCGAACTGAATTCTTCAAAAAGTGAAATCATGTCTTCGAGTGGCTGAAATAGCGCGAAACAAGCGGTGCCGAAAGAACAATAAGAAGCGGAATCAACGGCATCGAATATCTCCCCCAACCAACAATGAATCCGTGGACAAACGCATAATAGGCGAAAAGCAATGCAAGGGGCAGAAAGGCCCTTCGTATTTTGCTGTCCATCAGAGTGAAGGACAAAATTCCTGCAAGCAAAAGAGGTAGTTGCAGTATCCCTAAGAAAACCGACTTCGCAACCGATTCACTCAAGTACCAGAATGTTACAGAGTTTGCCACGAATCTCCACACAACTTTGCCGGGAGAGATGTTGTCTGAATCAAAACTTGCGCGTGTTAGTAGTGCGTCCCCTTCGACGCTTTCCCACGTAAGTCCGTGCGGGGATAGAATCGCATCTGCTCGGTCTTTCCCTTTTTCCCAGTAGTCGAGAATGCCCATACCGACCGAAGGCCAATTCTCGCCAATGACAGTGCCCTGAATCAGGTTGAAGCCCAACGATGTGTTGACCGCAACAAACCGACCGCTGACAGCATAGTTGCGCAGCGTCCAGGGCATGATGACAACAATGGTAGTTACCAGAACTGTAATCCCAACCCTGTACGACTGTTTCCCGAAGCGGTTCATCGCCAAGACTACGACAATAACAGGAAACAGCAAAAGAACAGGCTTCACTAAACACGATAACCCGATTAGGAAGCCCAACAGCATTCCGCGTTTGAAGGTCGCGGATTCGAAAAACAGTAACAACAAGTACGCAATCAACACAAACAGAAATGTGTGTGTGGTTTCCACCCAGATTCGGGCGGTATACCATAACACAATCGGATGCAAAGCAACAATCAACTGACAGACAATTGCAGTCGGTCGGTCTAAAAGTCTCGCAACTATCGCAAAAACAACAAACGATGCCAGCCCGTGCAGAATAGCCTGATAGATCTGAACAGCGACAACTGAATATCCGCCTGTAACTGTGAACAGTCCGGCAACGATGAATGTGTACAGCGGCGTTCGTTCAAGAACCGGTGAGCCGCCTTTTTCATACACAAATCCATTCCCGTTTGCAATATTGAGGGCAACTTCACCGAAGCGGTCGGGATCAGGATTCACGTTTTGTGAATCCGCAATGAGCGGGAAAAGAAAAAATGAAAACAACAAACTCGCTGCTCCGGCGAGCAGGGCTATCCTGAGTGGGGAGAGGAATTGCATGAGGTTCTGTGTCCGGAAAAGATGTTAATTCCCGACCGGGTTTTGCCCCTGCCTTTTTGCCTCAAGCGCCCGACGTTCGCTACGCACAAGCTGAATCCGGAGGAAGATTCGTACAAGAAATAACCCGAGCGCAATGCTGAAGAACGGGATGGTAAATGTTTCGGGCACAATCCTGAACCACAACAAGGCAAGCATAATCAACATAACCGGAATGCTGATGTAGCCGTACACGGCAACTGTTTTTGGTGTGATCTTCATATTAGGGCAAATGGTTGGATGGAATATAGAAAACTCGATTGGGAATCACAATCAAACATCATCGGCCCGATGAGCGAGTATGTCGAACACTTCATGAGGCTCGTTGGCAGCTTGAAGCTGTTCGATGATGCCGGGGTTCTTCAGCATTTTGGCCAGCAACGACAGTGTGCGAAGGTACTCATTCTGGTCGGGCGCAGTTATCATGAACACAAGGGAGACGGGCTTTCCGTCAAGTGTTTCGTATGCGATGGGTTCCGCAAGCCGCGCAATGATGACAATTATACGTTCCGCTGAGCCGGAAAAAGCATGAGGGATAGCAACGCCGTTCTCGAACCCCGTGGAGCCTGCTTCCTCCCTCTCCCACAAACCCTTGAGAAATTCAGCCTTGTTCGACACATATCCGAGCTTGAAGGCTCGCGCAGCCATCCGGGCAAACAACTCTTCCTTCGACGCGACGTTGACATCAAGCATAATCAGATCCTGCGCAAGATACCGCCCGAGATGAACCCGTTCTGCTTGGCCGGAGGCGTAACTGACAGCATACTGAGTTGCCCTGTGCATATCAACTGCAAAGTTGCCGACGCCGATTTTCTGCGTGATACCCAGTCGGTGCAGCACGATGCGCACTTCTTTCCTCAACCCTGCAATGATAATCTTCTTTTTATCTCTGTTCAGTCGATCAACAATTTCTTCAATAGCAACAGCTCCTGTTGTATCGATTACGGGGACGCTTTCCATATTGAGAATGATGATTTTGTAGTCGGATTCCTCCTCAATTTCCTTGACGAAATTCTTCGCAGCGCCGAAGAACAGCGGCCCTTCAATATCGTAGGCCACAATCTTGTGTTTTCTGAGTGTCTCCTCCTGCTCGTTTGGCAAACGGTCAGCGTGCTTTTCGTCAAGCAGATTGGTAACGCCGAGCTCGCTCATACGATACACGAACAAGAATCCGGCGAGAGCAAATCCGACAAGTACAGCCGTAATAAGATCAGAAAGTACAGTAATAACCATGGTAGCTACCATGACAATGGCGTCGGGGCGCGGCGTTTTGGGGAGCAGCTTCAAAGGACGCCACTCAAACATGCCAATAGCAGTCATCATGAGAACGCCCGCAAGGACGACAAGCGGAACCGTAGCGACAAGAGATGCTAGAAGAAGCATCACCACAACCAACACAACAGCGTGGAACATGCCCGACAATTTTGTTACGCCGCCGGCACGGATATTAACATTCGTGCGTACGATTGCTCCCGTTCCGGCGATTCCGCCGAACAATCCGGCGACAAAATTACCGATTCCCTGCCCGACAAGCTCACGATTGCTGTTGTGGCGATCCCCTGTAACACTGTCGGCAACAACCGAGGCAAGCAATGTCTCCAATGCGCCAAGGAGGGAAATCGTGAGTCCGGCAGGAAAGAGCTTCGACCACGTTTTCCAGTCGTTGCCAGGAAAACTCGGCACTGAAAACGAGCGGGGGATTTCTCCAATAACATTCAGCGTTGCAGCGATTGAGAATTCAAACGTGTGAGGATCGACTGCCAGCCTCATCCATTCCCAATTGGAATAGAGAAAGGAAGCTGCTACAGTTCCTACAATCAAACCCAACAATGCTTTCGGAAGGCTTTTGTGAATGTAGGGCGAGGCAACAATAACGGCAATGGTAACTAATCCGATAACAGGCGCGCCGGCAAAGAGATTCAGTTGCTGAAGAAAAATGAGTACAGCTATGCCGTTCGTGAAACCAACGATCACAGGATAAGGGATGAACGAGATAAACCTACCCGCCTTGATGAATCCGTACAAAACCTGCAACACGCCGGCAATCAGACATGCGCCGAGTAATGCATCGGCACCGCCGTACTCGATGTACAATTGCGTAAGTATCACCGTCATGCCGCCGGTGGGACCGGTGATTTGCCGGGGAGTTCCGCCGAAGAGCGAAGCAAAAAATCCGGTAAAGATTGCGCCATACAATCCGGCAACAGCTCCTCGCGGGTCTCCGTTGTATGCGAGAATGCCGAAGCCCAGCGCAAGCGGCAATGCCACAATTGCAGACGTCAGTCCGCCTACCAAATCTCCTTTGATATGCGTGAAATCAAATTTGACAATCTCCGGGAATCGAAATTCCCCGAGGTACTCCCTGATCGAATTGTTCATTGTGTAATAATTGAGGAAATGAAAAAAGTCACCCTCCTTCAGGTGACTCACTAAGACGACATGCCTCACATACTTGAAGCATGCCCTGCCTTTCAATTGTTATGTGATGACGGCGTCTATGATACCGCCACCAACAATATCATCCTGTTCGTAGAACACAACCGATTGCCCCGGCGTAATGGCGCGACGTTTCTCATCAAACATTACTTCAACTCTGCCGTCATCGTTCTGCTTGATGGTTGCCATGCCGCCCGAGTCTTTGTAACGGATTTTCGCGTGCACTCGCAACGGCTGCCTGCAATCTGCATACTTCTGCATATTGACATTGCGGGCGAGTAAACCGCGTGCGTACAACTTGTCCTCCAGCCCGACTTCAATCCGATTTGCAGTTGAGTCTATAGAGGTCACGTACAGCGGTTCAGGCCGGGCGATGCCGATTCCCTTTCGCTGTCCGATTGTGTAGAAGGGAAATCCGCGATGCTTTCCAACCACTTCTCCGTCAAGAACGATATCGCCGTCAGAAACCTGCTTCTCAAGCTGTGGAATTCGTTCCTTGAGGAAGCGTTCATAATTGTTGTCTGGAATGAAGCAGATTTCGTAGCTCTCGCCCTTCTGCATATTCGGAAGGCCGAACTTCTCGCCGAGCGCGCGGGACTCCGGCTTTGTCATCTCAGCAAGCGGAAACAGCGTCTTGCTAAGTGATTCCTGCGTCAATCCCCACAGAGCGTATGATTGGTCCTTCGACTCGTCACGGCCACGCGAGACAAAGTAACGCTGTGTCGTCTCGTCATACTGTACTTTCGCATAGTGCCCCGTCGCGATATAGTCTGCGTCGAGCGCATCAGACTTTCGTATTAACTCTTCCCACTTGATCTTGCGATTGCAGATAACGCACGGGTTGGGTGTCCGGCCGTTCAGGTACTCGTCAACAAAATTGTCGATAACCTCTGCGCCAAATCGCTCACTGAAATCGAGAACATAATGGGGAAATCCGAGTTTCGCTGCCACACTTCGGGCATCATTGATCCCGTCAAGTGAGCAGCAACTGCTCTCGCTGCCGACATTCCCGCCAACGTCTTCGTATCGGTATGTCTTAATTGTTATCCCGATAAGCTCGTATCCCTGCTCCGAGAGAATCCCGGCCACAACAGATGAATCCACGCCTCCGCTCATAGCAACAACAACTCTCTTCTTCTCGTCAGCCATTTCGCTATTCTTCAAGAAACTACCATTTTCATAGTGTTCAAGATAACGAAAAACGCAACCTCAAACAATTGTGTCTCCTACGGCTTTCCAAGGCCTGAAATACGTCATTTCGTTTATTCAGAGGAAGTACATCCGCGAAAGAGAAGCGCAAAACATTTGTCACCAGTCACCGGTTATGTCTTTGTTCCTCGATGTTGCTACTTTTTTCCCCTCACCCTCCGATAATCTTTATGGCAAAAGATCAAAGAAATCCATTGAGGCAGCTATGAACCTGCTTGTAGTAGATGACGATTCTGTCATTCGAATGTTGCTGAGGACAATGCTTACCTCCGAGGGCTATCAGGTTGTCACGGCTGCCGACGGAGAAGAAGCTCTCAAGAAGTTGAGCGAATCATCGTTCGACATGCTCATCACAGATGTTTACATGCCGCGTATGGATGGCATTCGTTTACGCGAAGTTGTGCGCGAGACCCCGGGCAAGCAGAACATGCCGGTACTCTTTATCTCCGGCTACAACGACAAACTCACCACTGAAGCTGCAAAGGACCCGAAGCGTGAAGGCTTCTTCAAGAAAGGAAGACCCCTGACTGAACTCATTGCATGGGTCAAATTCCTGACAACACCGGAAGACAAACGGGAACTTCCTCCCCCAAGTGTCGATGGCGTGCCTACATCGCATCATCTGTTGCAGAACGACCCACGGCGGAGTGCAAATCGATCGGCGCGCTACTAATTCTCTTCGTCACACAAAGTCCCTGTGCGGCTCGTCCCCAAAGCCGACAGGGATTTTGCTTCTCTCAGGAAGGATTTCCGTATTTCAAATGCACCATTGTTGAGCGGAACCGAAACACCGTTACTACGAACAGATCATCAAAGTCTGATGTTTCGATTGCGGGAGGAGATGAGACCCCCAGCTTTGCAATGATGTTCGGGACAGTATCGGAATGCCCGACAATCAAAATGGCATCGCCTCGATGTGCCTTCACGGAATCCGCAAAGCCGCGAATGGCGTTGGCTCTAATCTGTACGGGTTGAAGGTTGAATAATACGGCGGTGGCTGCGGCAGTTTGGAGAGTCCTGTGTTTCTCAGAAACGAAAATTCTCTTCAGCGGATAGGAACGTAGCGCCTGCGCCAACTGCTCCGCTCTTTCCAGCCCGGCTTCCGAAATTGACGTAGTGTCCGTATCGTTCAGCCGCTCGGCATGTCGCACAAGAATAACCGTTGTTGCGGGGCTGTACCAAACATACCACGCCATGAAGCAGACAAACAACGGGAACACGAGGATAAGAAGAAGGGGTAATCGTTTAGTCACATATTCTCCATCATTCAATATTGGCCGTACCGGTCATTGAATAGTTGCATTATCTTCGCTTTCGTCGGGAATGTTAGAATGATTAGGCCGGCAAGTATCGCGGTGGATGCCACGTTCCACCAATAAACCGGGTGTACGTGCAGGATTCCATTGATTGCCCCCTGCATCAATACAATCAACCCGAGAAAGGCCGTGCCCTCAAATAGCGCCAGTCGAATAATCTGAGCTGTTCTCACTCTGATAAGAAACATCAGAGCCGGATTCTCTTCCGGATTCGCATCTTTAGCAGAACCCGCGAGTTGACGTTTAAATATGAATGGGGCTGCACTATATGTACCGAAGGCGTAGATAACATGGACAAGGCTTAGCGTATCCAGCAGAGATTGATCAACGCCGACATTCGGCTCGTTCTGTGCATAGAAGAAAATAGCAGCCGTCAGAAACGTCAATGCCCCCATTAGTAGAGCGAGATGAATAATCTGCGACTTGAGGAGATATTCCTGTGTGAGGGCTCTCTCCACCTCGGTTGCCGTGAGATTGAGGTGATAAAGCTGTCCGCTACTTATGGCCATTGTGCCTGCACCCCCAGATTGTACAGGAGAAATGAATAGATGTCCGCAGTCGTTGCTATTTGTTTCGTCGTATTGCTGGCCCCATGGCCGGATTTCGTTTCAACGCGAATGAGAACAGGATTATCGCCACGGTGTTTCTCCTGCAGCGTCGCGGCAAACTTGTAGGAATGTGCGGGAACTACCCGATCGTCACGGTTGGCTGTTGTTACAAGCGTCGCAGGATAACTCACGCCATCCCGGAGATTGTGAAGCGGAGAGTATTTGTACAGTGCATGAAACTGAACAGAATCCTCGCTACTGCCGTAGTCGGGTTTCCAGTTCCAGCCGATGGTAAATGTATGATACCGCAACATATCCATAACCCCGACCGCGGGAAGCGCAACTTTGAATAAATCAGGCCGTTGGCACATTACTGCACCGACAAGCAACCCACCGTTACTTCCCCCCTGCATTGCGAGCTTGTTCGCCGCTGTGTACTTGTTCGCTATCAGCCATTCCCCGGCGGCGATAAAATCATCGAACACATTCTGTTTTTGGAGAACCGTTCCCGCCTGATGCCACGATTTACCATACTCACCACCGCCGCGTAGGTTCACGACACAATACACAACCCCCTGTTCAAGCAATGCTATCACCAGAGAGTTGAACGACGGTCGCTGACTGACATTGAAACCGCCGTAACCGTACAACAGGGTCGGATTGTTTCCGTCAAGCTGCACGCCCTTTTTGTGGGTGATGAACATCGGTACCCGGGTGCCATCCTTGCTGGGAAAGAACACTTGCTTGGTTTCAAAGTCTTCCGGAACAAACGACACTTCCGATTGCCGGAAGAGTTCGGCTTGCTTGTTCCCGATATCAAACTTGTAGATGGAAGTCGGGAACGTGAAAGATGTGAAAGTGTAGAAGATGACATTATCATCCCGCCGTCCGCCGGAAAAACTCACTGTGCCGAGTGTCGGCAAGCTCAGTTCATGCTCCAACTTCCCGTTCAAAGAGTACACGTACGCTCGATGGCTCACATCTTTCAGATATGTTGCAAGGAGTTTTCCGCCCGCTGCCGTAACGCCTTCAAGCAGATGGTCTTTCTCCGGCAAGATTACTTTCCAATGCTTTTCCTCAGGCTTCGCCGGATCAATCAACACCACCCGCTCGTTCGGTGCTCCGGTATTCGTCTTGACAAGCAACTTTCCGTCGATATTGTCGATAACGCGAATTGTATTATCGAATTGATTCACAAGAGGCTTGAACGACTTCTCCCCTTTCTTCACATCTCTCACAAAAATCGCATTCCCATTCTTGCCTCGGCCACGATCAGAAATGGAAAGAATCGCAAAGCGGCCGTCTTCTGTCACCGATACGCCGTGAAACCGAAGGGGGTTATCCTTGTCCTCAAATACCAGGATATCGTCTCGTTGAGGCGTCCCGATTTTGTGATAATACACTTTGTGGTTTTCGTTCTTTGCAGAGAGCGCCTTTGATGTGTCAGCTGGCGGGTCGTATTTGCTGTAGAAGAACCCATCTTCATGCCAGCCAGCGCCAGAGAATTTTGCCCATTGGATGTGATCGGGCAGAAGTGTGCGGCTCTCGACCTCCATAATGAAGAACTCGCGCCAATCCGATCCGGCGCGTGAGATGCTGTACGCGAGATACTTTCCATCTCTCGACAGATCGAGAGAGGCCAGTTTTATCGTACCATCTTCCGACCACGTATTCGGATCGAGAAGAACGGTAGGCGTGCCGCCGAGGCCTTCCTGTATGTAGTACACCGCCTGGTTTTGAAGTCCATCGTTCTTCGAAAAGACATAGTACTTCCCTTTTCGTACAGGGGTCGAGTATTTTGGATAGTTGAAAATCTGCTCGAGACGATTTTTCAACTTCTCGCGGAATGGAATTCGGGAAAGATACTCGAACGTCACCTCATTTTGGCTGGCTACCCATCCGGCAACAGCGCGTGATGTGTCGTCTTCAAGCCACCTGTAAGGGTCCGGAACAGTTACCCCGAAATAAGAGTCCGTGACATCAACTTTCTCGGACAAAGGATATTGTAAAGGCTGAGCAAAACCCTCCGCTGTAAATGCAGACAAAAGGGCAACGAGGACGTATCGAGACTGTCTCATACGGTTGTCAGGATTTGTTGAAAAGGTAGTGGAAAGAGGTGATCGATGCCGGCAAAGGAACGGGTGCGCACCATCTTGTGAACGACGCAACGCCCGCGGGCATCTTAAGCCACTGAACTAGCCTGCTATCGTTTCGAGCGGCGCTGCAATGCTCGCAAGTCAATCTCACGTAACTTGCGGAGTTGTTCGTTTGATTGTTCGGCGTTCTTACGTTCTTGTTGGGAGTCTGTCGCTTCAGCCAGCCGTTGGAGTGTTGTGCTGCTGGCAGCGAGAGAATCCCTTCTCGTGACAATCGGATTTTTCTGAAATTCGAGGAGGATATGCAGATCGGTGTCCGTTTGTTCGAGATCAGACCTTAACTCGGCAATTCTTTTCGATTGCGCTGCAATCTCTGCTGCTTGAATGCGGGCAAGCTGCGAGAGACTATCAATAACATCAGCTCGGCGTGAGTCGGTGGTATTGGACTTCAGTCTTTCGCGTACGAGAGAGGAAACAATCACCGACCTCGAGCGCTCGCCGCGTTGCAGCCAAGGAATCTCAAGATGCTTCTTGAACCAGTAAAGGGCAATGCTGTCGTTTCGCGCTGTGTTGAACGGGTTGATATACAAGTGACCGAGGCTGCGAACCGCTTCGGCATAGTACACGCTATTCGGATACAACTCTACAACCATCTTGTAAACAAGGGAAGCCCCTTGGAAGGCTCCGGCAGTCTCGAGACTGTCAGCAAATGAGAGGTGATATTCCGCCTTTGTCTCCCGCTCGGACGGATTCTTTGCGCTTTGTGCTTGGGCAACGCTTGCAAAGCCCACCAGAGAAGCCACTACTGTACACGCCAAGACTTTTATCATACACCCTCCGCTCAATTGACGGACTGCTGCATCGCCGCAAATGCCGGTATCACCGGTTCCTTCACAGCGGGCAATTCAACCGTGAACCGTGTCCCTTCACCAACGGCGCTTTCAGCAAAGACCCTACCTCCGTGCGCTTCAACAAGTGCCTTGACCAATGCAAGCCCGACACCGGTTCCGCGGCTACTCGCCTTGTCCGAATTCTTCGCTTGATAGAATTTCGTGAAAACATTCGGCAGATCTTCCGGCGCAATGCCGATGCCTGAATCTGTAACCGATACTCTCACACCGAATTTCGATTGTCCGACATCAATCTGTATTCTGCCGTTCTCCGGCGTATACTTTATTGCGTTGCTGAGCAGATTGCTGTACACCTGCGAAAGTTTGTCAACATCGGCCTTTACTTTCGGGATCGGAGTTGCATTTACGGTCACGGTAATGTTCTTGCGCGTGGCAATGAGCTTTGCTTCTTCTATCACCGGCAACATGACAGTGAGAAGGTCTGCCGGTGCAAAGCTGTACTGCATAGCGCCGGATTCGATTTTCGAAATATCCAGGAACTGATGGCTGAAGGACGTAATCTTATTGATTCCTTCCCGCAAAAACGAAGTTAAACGCAATTGCTCTGAATTCAACGTGCCGTATCGTTGATCGGCCAGGAGATTCAGGGCGGAGGTCATAGCTTGAAGCGGTGTGCGGAGTTCATGCGAAATGTGATGCATCATTTCGGTTTTCATGCGGTCGGTAGAGTGCAGCTTGGCAGTCATCTCGTTCATCGCGTTTGCCAGAAGCGACATTTCATCCCGTGTAGAAACATTGATCGGCGCGAATTTACCGGCCGCAATCTTCTCCGTTCCGTCAATCAGCACGGAAAGCGGCTTGGTAATCGTGCGGGCAATAAACACCGCCGCACCGACTGCAATCAGAAGTGTACAGACGGAAAGTACATACGCAACATTTGTCGACTTGGACATCCGGTGGCTTGCTTCCCACATCGATTGCTTCACTGCGGATTCGTGTATTTCAATGAAGCCGCGAATTTCTGAGAGTAACACATCAAGGCTATCACTGCGGGCCGCATCATCAAAGGCAGGATCGTTGTTCTTGCGTCCGATGCCGAACGTTGCGCGTCGCGTCGCGTCTGCAAACCAAGCATGACTCTCACGAATTCTGTCCAGGATTGCCCGGGTCTTCGGGGTAAGGCGTGTGGAGGCAAGCGAATCAACCAACCGGTCGAACACTTTACTTTGTTCTTCAAACCCTTTGTAGTATTCCGCGTCGTGAAACGCCACGGCCTTTGCTGCATAGGGTTCTTCTACATACAGCACTTCCTGCAACTGCTTTGCAAAGTCAATTCCCGGGACATCGTAGGAGAACGCCTCTGTGGTCACCTTCGTGACTTTATTCATTTGAAGGAGAACATAGAAATTGGTAACGATCATCAGGAAGATGACAATACCAAATCCTACTAACATCTTGTGGTAGATCGTAAGCTTCATTTGAGACACTTCCTCTCCATGAAGGAACTCGTTACGTCAACACCGACCTGCTTTCCTGGGGCAGAGCTTCAACTCCTCCGCAAATTTAGACAGACAATTCGTTATAAGCAAGAAGATCGGTAAACAGTTGGAGCATTCTTGTAAACTTTCACGTCAGACATACGTCATTCAACTTAGCAACCGGCATGATTTTGGCCAAAATCATTCTATTTTCAAAGGCTCTGCGTCAGGTAGCGCCACCCACCAGGTATGAACCCCGCGAGATTCCTCAGTCCAAGCTTACTTCCATTTGAACACTTATTCTATTGTCCAGGTTTCCGTCAATCTCCGTCAGTCCGGAGCCAATCGTCTTGACGCCCTCTTTCTGCGTTTCCGAATACTTCGCGGAGAAATGGATCTTGGGGAGAATATTCCATCGCAACAGAACATACCATCTCCTCCCCTTCCCGAACATCGCAGGATTCGAGAAGACACCTCGCAAGTCGCTTTCATATTCGTAGAGCCGCGAATCGTACGAGTCGGTATGAAAGAAGATAAGCCTTGCCTCTGCCGCGAAAGCAGGTTGCGGCAGATACTGTATGTCCTGAAAGAACAACCATCCGCGTTCATGCCGCTTGATCAGGTCGTAATCAATAATCGTTGTTTCAACTCTGCCCCTAAGTCGTACCTGCTTGCTCGCTTGAAACGAAGCAGTCACTCGAATCTTCTGTTGTTGCCGGTCGACGAGAAGCCGCGTCTCGCGAAGAAACTCGTCAACAGAAACCTGTCTGCTTTCCGTGGTTTTATTTGTGTAACGGAGGGAAAGCGCCAATCGGTTCAGTGGTTTTACATTTGCTTGCACGAAAATATCCCGCCCGCTCGCAGGCAACGGATTGTCGAAGGTTCGCCACGGAGATTTGAAGTGGTCGATGTATCCTGAAACATAAATGGATGGGGTGACTCGTATTTCGGCGCCGAAATAGAAGCCCCGTTCGTTTTTTGTGTCGCTTCGTTCACCGAACCCGGACGCATGTAAAGAATGAAAGCGGGGTGAATAATCCCGATAGATCAATGCAACACGGGTTCCGCGGGTCAAATTCAAAATTGAGCCTACAATCCCTGCGAACGCTGAGTTTTGAGATCGAGCGAGTTCGCCGAACAATGTTATTTGAGAAAGCTTCGGCGTAAGCCAGCCCAAATGCATTTCTGCATCAACCCCGAACACAGATGCAGACGTGCCCTCAAACTCAAACAACCGGTTGGCAACAACGGGTTTACTGAATGATGATTGATACGCTGTGGCGCCGACGGCGAGATTCTCAACTGTGCTGAATCTCAATCGTCCCCCAATCATGCGTTCATCAACATTCGACTTTCTGCGAAGCTCGCTCTCCGTACGAAACAGGCCGTCCCGGTAGAAGCTCGAAACCGCAACATCGTCACCGCTTGCACTCAGCGCTCGACGCGAGTAGAACGCCGTCACATTCAGCTTATCCTCTCCCAATTCTATCCCCGATGCAACAGCAACGCCGCGCATGAAATTGAATTCATCGGAGGATCGATATGGCTGAGCGGCCGCTCCCGACTTCTTGACTACCGAAACAGCTTCGCTTCCCTTGCCGAATGCACTCGCACGCCAGAGTACCAAGCCCTGCCCTGCTTCAACGATGTAGTCACCAAGGATTGCTTGAGAGACAAACGATACATCTCTGAAGGCAAGATATCCGGATATGAATCCACTGCCGGTCTTTTCTCCTGCATCCTTCTCAAATAATGCGCCGCCTTGAAGATTGTCGGATTGACGCACAGAAAGGCGGGAATAACTCTTCAGGGGTGAACCGGCGAAGCTGCCATTTTGAAATCCTTTTCGTTGTTGCACATCCCGCACCACACGTGATCGTAGTGTTGAAGAGAATCCCTTGTTGATGTTGTTTTCAAGATTGGCGACGGCTACATACTTCCGAATTCGTGAAAGCAACTCTTGACCTTCCTCTTCAACCAATCCTATCTGATCGACAGTGGTGAAGCGTTTGAGCCTTGCTCTCAGATTAATAATTCGTTCAATCTCGTCCGGCGTGAGCAGCGGTAAGGATGCAAGCTCTTCTCTGCTTGCGGTATTCAGATCGAGCGGATGTTCTTGCAGCCACTCAAGGCGGTCCAGAAGCTCGGAGTTTTCAGCTTCCGTCTCAATCTGTTCCAACAATTCTTCAACATCTCCCGCTGGATACATGCCGAGAGAATCCTGCAATATTTGAGCATTCACGGTTGATGCAGTTCCTCCTGCACAAAGAAGAATAGCCGAGAAAACGCAGGGCGTAAGGGACATAGTGTTCTCTCCTCGCAATGTTCACAGGTCACCCAACTTCAATGAGATAGAAAATTGATGAGTCACCCCCAACTCACTGTGGGAAGAAAAGGCATAGTCAAACCGTGCAAATGCGTATGCGATGCCTACTCCGGCGTTGAGCGTATTTGGATCACTGGTAGTGCCCGCCCGAAGCGCAAGGGCATCAATGAAGGTATACTCCACGCCAAAATGCAGTTCGGCTGCATAGCGAATATCTTTGACGATACTGGCGGCAATTACAGCATTGCTGACGGGTTCAAATGCAACTCCCGTCGAGAATATTTGCGGCAGTTTCTCCTTTGCCGCGCCAATCGCAGCCGCATTGATGTTGAATGCAGAAAATCCCCACCGCAGTTCATCGGAAATCTCGACCATCAATCCAACGTCGATTCCAAACGAGGAAGCGCTTCCGTAGTTTTGAATGCCGAGGGAATAGTAATTCAGAGTCACGCCGCCACTTACTATATCCGCCAGATCGGTGGCGTATGAAAGCGCAAGACGGGTTTCCTTGTACAACTCGAAGCCGAATCGTGATGCCGAGAAACTGAATGTGCCTATTGATGTCGGTTCAATAAAACTTGCAGCGGCCCGGGCCAGCTCGCTGAGTTGAAACGGCTGCGGTGCATACGACAGCGATATCATTCGTTCGTCGCATGTACGAAGCAGGGCGGGATTGACAAAGGCCGACCACTCATTTCCGGCGAGGGCAACCAGTGCGTTACCCATCGCCGTCGAACGGCCTCCATGAGGAAGGTGTTCAAAAGCCGCGTTGCTGACCGTTGAACAGAAGAGAAACAGTATTGCTGCAGGTGTTTTCACGATTCCCTCCGGGCATATTGTTGAACGGATTCTGGAGCATCATGCAAAACTGTTCTTGAACAGGGTTCGAGAAACGATTATATTGATTGCAGGTTCAACTGACGTGAAGGTTTGTCGATGCGATATTTGAATTTCATTACCGGTATTCTTCTGCTTGCTCTTTTCTCGCCCCAACTCCGCGGACAGGAGTTGGATTGTATGGTCAGAGTAAATTATGAAGCCATCCCGACAGCCAACAAAGATCTGTTGATGAATTTCGAGTCAGAAGTTCGTGAGTACGTCAACAACTACCGGTGGGGATCCGATAATCTTGACGAACGGATTTCATGCACATTCGATATTAATATCCAGAGCGTTGTCGGGCAGGATCGATATTCCGCCCAGGTGTTTATCGGAAGCTCACGCCCGATTTACAACGGCACGCAAAACAGTGCGGTGCTTCGACTGTTTGATGACGCATGGGAATTTACCTACGTCAGAGGACGACCGATCAATCACAGCCCGTATTCGTTCAACGATCTTGCGAGTTTCCTCGATTTCTACGCTTACCTGATTCTTGGATTCGACTATGACACATGGGATAACCTTAACGGAACACCGTTCTTCCAAAAGGCGGCAGATATTGTAAACCTTGCCCGCGCCACTGGTGGCAGGGGATGGCAACAGGCAAAGAGCGGCTACAGTCGTCTGCAGTTGATTGAAGAGATTATGAATTCAAAATTCGCCCCGGTTCGCACGGCATCGTTCAAGTACCATTTTACGGGACTTGATTCGATGGCAACATCGCGCAACAGGGCATTCCAGAATATAATCGATGCAATTTTTTTGATTGATGATGTGAAACGAACTGCCGACCCGCGCAATCAACTCATCAAAATTTTCTTTGACACGAAATTCCGTGAAATAGCCGAACTGTTTCTCGATTACTCCGATCCCAACATTTATCTCAATTTCGCTCAGATCGATCCCTCGCATCAGACGATTTACGATGAATATATGAGGAGAAGAAGATAGCTGTTCCCTCCTGACATAGCCATCATTCCGCAAATCGCATTTCTTCGATGCGGTCACCCGCTTGAATCGCATCCACAACATCCATCCCTGACGTTACCTTGCCGAAGATCGTGTACCGCCCGTCAAGATGAGGAGTGTTGCAATGCGTAACAAACCACTGAGATCCTTCCGTATCCTTTCCTGAGCTCGCGACTCCCACCATCCCTCGTTCATAATGTTCAAACCCGAACTCCGACCGGATAGCATAACCTGGGCCGCCCCATCCATCTCCGCGTGGATCTCCACCTTGAATAACAAAATTCGGAACTACACGATGAAACAACAAGCCGTCAAAGAAGCCTTTCGTAATGAGGGAAGCGAAATTGATGCACGTGAACGGCGCTTCATCGGGCAGCATCTTGAACGTGAACAAACCTTTTGAAGTCTTCACGCGAACATCCGGGTTTTTCCGGATTCTATTCCACAACTCCCAATCGTGATTTGTATAGACAGGCGTCGAATGAGACTTGAGAAAGTGCGCGTATGAAGTGCCCGTTATCGCCTGCAACGATTTAGCCGCCTCAACGGCAATGTGGCGGTCGGGATTATTCAACTCGGATTCCAATGGCGCAATCGCATGTGAGGACTTCAATGCACCCAAAGCCTGAATCACTGCAAGTATGGCATCGGAATCATCGGGAACCTTCAGCCGTCCAAGTGTTTCGACAAGTGCCGGACCGGAACGTGCATCGGAAAATACAGAACGTGCAAGCCCGTTGGCCGCCGTTGCAACGACAGTCATGTTATCTGATTGCAAAGAGGCAAGAAAGACGGGAATGGCTATTCGTATCCATTCCGAATCGCGTTGCGATGCTCCCGCAAGAGTCTGAATTGCCTCAAGCGCTTCCCGTTGAAGTCCGGCATCTGTTCCTTTCGCAAAGTTGATCAAGGCAGATAGCGCATCGGGATCAGGCGTGTGCGCAAGTGCGGGCACATATTCCTTCTCTGTGAGAAGACCCGTCCTGAATCTATCGGCAAGTATCGGATATGCGTCTGCGCCGAACAATTTCGCAAGCGCAATAGCTGCTTCTCTTCTTTGTCGGGATGTGTATTTTTTGTCTGAGAGAATGTCAACAAGCGTCTTTCTACACGCCGCTGAGAACGGAGAGCGCCGAATCCGCAAATCACGCAACGATGAAATGACACTGAGGGATATATGCTCTGACGAGTCTGTGGCACTCTGAAACAACAAAGGGAGTATTCGCGTATGGAACGCCGTATCCATCTTGGCAATCGCTTTTACGGCATTCACTCTCACTCGCCAGTCCGGATCGGACGTCACAAGCGAAACAAGCGCGTTAACCGCCATTACAGACGATGAACATTTCCCAAGAGCCAACGCAACGAACATTCTGACATCTGCGCTTTGGTGGGAAGCCGATGAGACGATTTGTCCGGTGTGGTTCGACACAAGAGTTGCATCGTTGATACGCATCAGAGCGTACGCAGCTTTCCACTCATCACCGCTTCGGATTGCGGTAAGAATATCTGCTGCAAAGGCTGACGCGGTTTTGCTGGCGATATTGCGGTACGCGTATCGCCCCACCGACAGGGCTGTTTCACATTTCAGGCTGTTTGCCTGAAAATTCATCCCCGAAGCTACAAGTACATTCAGGCTTTGCTCGTCGCCGACCTTTCCCAGCGCTTCAACAAGCCGGATCAGCGTCTCGATTCTCCGCTCGAACCCGAGTCGGCCCAGAAGCACTTTGGAAATGAACGTCCGTTGAACGGTATCGACGACGTAGTTGTATTGTCCGAGCGCAAACGCAGCCGCTGTACGCACTGAACTGTTACTGTCTGCCAAAAGTTTGGAAAGTATAAAAATGTGCGAGGTATCCTGAACAGAACCGCAGGCAAATGCCGCAAATGCCCGCACGTCAGGATTAGTGTCGGAGAGAAGGCGTGAAATCGAATCTACGTTGCGCGTATCCTGTGCAATCAGAATTTGCCGTTTTGTTTCTTCAGGTAAATTCTGGCACAACAGCGACGATGTTGCGGCAACAAGGAGAAGGGCCAGAACAATTGTTGGTTTCATCCGTTTATTGGGGAAGTAGAATGTGGATCAATCGAAACCGTCAACGAACAATCAACGCATGCTCTCCCCCGCGTGCGTGGGGAGCAATATACTGCATCCCGCGAAAACTGGCAAGCAGAATTTTAGGTTTGAAGCATTTTCCATGCTTGCTCAACGGCTTCGTCAACACCGATCATGCGGACACAGTATGAGGCAAACTGCTGGCCATCCGGCACTCGATCATGACACACGCCCGGCGGACAGGCCTGACACTGTTGTGTTCCCGTCAACGTTTTGCAGTATTCCGTTTCAGGATACACACCCCATTCCCTATCGCAATGCTGGCGGAAAAAAGCGAGCGAGGGCGTCCCGACTGCAACAGCGAGATGACGGGGACCGGAATCGTTCGTAATGCAAAGGGCGCATCGCCGGATAATTGCAGCAAGGTTGCCGACACATTTTCCCGTTCGTACTTCAATATACGGACGTTTCACAAGCTGTCGAATGGCACCGAGAATCGGCTCGTCGAAGGACTGGCTGTACAGCAATACCGCTGTATTCATGTCATAGAGCCGATTCATTAAACCGGCATATCTTTCCGGCGGCCAAATCTTGTAGTTGCCGCTCGCGCCCGGATGGACGCACACGATTTTCCTTCCGGGTTCAATATGTTCGTTCTGCAAGAAATCCTCAGCCCACTGCTCGGATGATTGCGGCGCAATGTATTCGGTATGAACAGACCCTACGCTGGCACCAAGCACTCGAACCAGGTCACAATAGTATTCAAGAACGCCACGCACCTGTTTCTCGATATCCGGTTTGTCCGTCAAAAGCCAGTACAAACCTTGTTTTCGCTGACCAATGCGCACACGTGCACCGGAGAGAAACGCCCATTGGGTAAATCGATCTTCAGGAAAAGTACAGATGACAGTGTCGAACTTCCGGTCTCGAAGAAATCTGATAATGGACAACTCGGCTCCGGCTCTCGCAAATCCTTTTTCCTCCCGAAGGGCTTGACGGCTTAGAACGAGAAGCTCATCAACATTCATGTTGGTTGAGAGTGCGGAGGCTTCTCTCTCTTTTTCTGTTGCGCGTAAATCACTGAAGCGATTCGGTTTCGCATCATCGGAACTGCGCCGCTCAACAACCAGCACACTGACATGTGATTGCGGGAAAGATTCCTTCGTTGCCCGCAACGCCGGCGTTAGCAACAGCAAGTCGCCCAACTGGCCTTCGGCAAGAAAGAGAATACGTTCCGGTATTATTGATCGAGGAGACAAGACGATAGTTCTTTAGAAAAACGGGCGTGTCTGAAACGTTGCCCCAATCTCATTCTCAACAAGGAGGCGCGCTTGTTCCTTATCCACATCATCAAGGTCAACAATGGTCATCGTGACCTTGCCGAGCAACCGGACAGATTCCTTTGCAAAATCAATCATCGCCGGAAAAAACTTCTCGCCATCAATTCTCATCAGTTCGCCATATTGATGCGGATCCGTTGTATTCAGGCTTATCGAAACGGCATCAATGAGGCCGACAAGTTCAGGAACAATATTCCGCTTGTTTATGACATTTCCGTGCCCGTCAGTATTAAGCCTTGTCCTGCCTCCGTTCGCTTTGACCCACTTTGAGATTTCCTTGATGGCATCCAAACGAATCGTCGGTTCGCCATAACCGCAGAAGACGATTTCTTCGTATTTCTTCGGGTCACCAATTTCGGCAATCACTTCTTCCGCAGTCGGTTCACGATCGATGCGAAGATTGTGGCCCTTAATTACGGCCTCTCCTTTTCTATCACAAAAAACACAATCTGCATTGCATCGAATTGTGAGGTTGATGTAGAGGGAATTCCGGAGTTGATACGTAAATCTCGCCGCATCTTCTTCTCCAATACCAAAAAGTCTGAACGCGCTGTAGTTGGTAATACGGGAGATGTCTTCGACACTTAAGTGTTGCAGAGCAGCGATTTTCTCCGCAATCAGCGGAATGTACGCGGGCTCATTCCTCTTGCCCCGAAACGGAACCGGCGCGAGATACGGACTGTCTGTTTCCAGCAAAAAATGTTCGGCAGAGACATTCGATGCCACCTCAACCGCAAGATCGGCTTTCTTGAACGTTACAACGCCGGGCAATGACACGTAGAAGCCCATGTTGATAACCCGCCACGCCATCGCGACATCACCCGAGAAACAATGAAACACTCCCTTCGGCGCGGGATATCGGCTATGCGGCACCACCTTGTCGCTTCGCCATCCTGCCGCCGACGAAACAGCTTCCTCAACAATGGCGATCGTCTCTGAATTGGATTCGCGTGTGTGTATAACAATGGGAAGGTTGCGCCGCTGCGCAAGCGCAATCTGCTCCCGAAAAACCGATTCCTGAACGTCACGCGGAGAAAAATCGTAGTGAAAATCCAATCCGATCTCGCCGATGGCGACGACTTTTGGGTGGCGGCTTAGTTCCTCAATTTCCTGAAGCGACTTGTCTTTGGCTTTCTTTGCATCGTGGGGATGAAACCCGACACATGCATAGATGTTGGGATATTTCTCGGCAACTTCGATTGCTCTCTTGCTGTCTTCAAGGTCGGTGCCGGGATTGATGATGGCATGAACGCCTGCGTCCTCTGCCCTGCGGATAACGGCATCGCGGTCGGCATTGAATTGTTCAGACGTGAGATGACAATGAGAATCAATAAACATGAAATCCTACTGATAGAAATAGCGAGGGGCACAAATCACTTTGTGCCCCTTGAAATAACGGAAACAATAGCCTGAAATGCAAAAGACTCAGCTCATCAAGCTCACGATCATTTCAATACCATCATACGGCGGGTCTCGGTGAACGAGCCGGCAGTCATGCGATAGAAGTACACACCGCTTGGCAGGCCGTCGGCACTCCAGCTTGTTTCATACATTCCGGGAGATTTCATCTCGCTGACCAGCGTTGCCACTTCTTCGCCCAACATGTTGAACACCTTCAAAGAGACGAATCCTGCGGTTGCTACCTCATAGCCGATGATAGTTGAGGGATTGAAGGGATTGGGATAGTTTTGGTTCAACGCAAAGTCGCCGGGAATTCCTTCACGTCCCGGCACACTCAGAACCGAATCGGATACAATGGAATTGTTCCACACGACTGTACCCTGCCGGACAGCTATTGTGCCACTCATCGCGGAGGTATCTATTGCCTCACATTGAACTACGGCACCACCTCGCGAAAGAAACACAAAGCTCACAGCCGGTCCGGTGCTGCCCTGTGAGTTTGTGTAGAGATTAAATTTACGAACGCGCAAAGCATAGATTGGTTGCGTACTCCCCGGCAGAAGCATGGTTCCATAGCCATCGACAGTGTAGGTTGCGTTATGCCCGGTTGTCGTGTTCGACAATTCCTGTCCGTTAAGAGTAATCCGCACATTGTTGGTGAATGCAGTGTTCCATATCGTTCCAAGAGTTGCCGGGAGTCCATACACAATTTCAGAGGGCGTTACCGTGGTTCTCAACTCGATTGTGCTGAAGGGAAATGGTGTGGCCCGTGCCATGTTGCCGAGATTACGTAAGCCGGTTGCGTTAAGTTGCAGGTATTGATAAACCGTTCCGGAGATGCCCTGCAAGTTCGTATCGACTCTGGCTGCGTGAGTTGCACCGGGAAAGTTTGCAATATGCGGTGTGCCTGCCGCAGCAACACTCGTGTATACTTGGAACGTGGTTGTTTGAAGTCCGCTAAAGTCCCAAAAGTTAGAGCCGGGCGATCCAACATTGAACGTTGTGGTAACATTGTCGTTCCGGTTGACAACCTGGTTCCCCGGCGTAAATATGCGGTTTACGTCGGCCTGGGATATTGTGATCTGCGCTTCGGCAGACACGAAAAGAACTGCGCATAGAAATCCTGCCTTTGTGTATCGTATCAGAGATTTCATTCTACCTCCTCATTGTTGGTGTTTTTGTTGTTGAAATCCGTCGTTCACACACAGCACTGTCAAAGATTTTGGTTGAATACTACAACCGCGCCTCGATCACGAGAACAAAATTCCGTGGCGGCGACATGTTTGCCGTCAGTTCGAGGTAGTTATACTGGAATGCGTTATTGACATGAACGGTTGCCGAAAGAGGAACTCCGAGAGAGGAAAAGTCTGCACCGAGTCTGAAGTCGGTAACAAGGATCTTTTCTCTCGCGTCGGCATTGGGAATAAAGAAATCTTTGGTGTTCACAAACAGATCAAATACTCGATCAACCTTGCTCATATACCGGAAATCAACATTTGCCCTAAGGATTCCGAACCGCCCCTGAACTCCTGTTGTGAGTACATGCTTGGGACGGTAGGGTAGAACGTTGTTCGGTCGGGCGTTCACGAGACTGTCCAACCCGACGAACCTCCGGGGTGTGAGGTCTTCAGCATACGCATACGTGTAACCGAGATTCCACAGAAGATCGCCTTCGAAGAACCCGATTCTCCATGCCGTTTCAAATCCCTGAACTCGGGCTTTGGGCGTGTTCTGCCACTGAACTTTGTAACTACCGCCAGCATCCTGAAACGGTGTGGGTTCTATCAGATTGCTGTAATCGGTCCTGAACAGAGCAAAATCCACCTTTCCCAATCCACTTAGCTCATGAACGATGCCCAATTCGTAGGAAGAACTTCTCTCAGCTTTCAGGTCGGGGTTTGGCAACGTGTTGATGCCTCCACCAAGATCAAGTGCAATAAACACCTCGCCGATAGAGGGAACCCTGAAACCCCTGCCAAAAGAAGCCCGAAGCGTAGTTCCTTCGTCCAGCTTGTAAGAGAGCGCAACCTTGGGATTTACCTGAGGCTTGGCATCGATAAGTCCAATTTCTTGAATATCGAGCCGAGCCCCAAAAGTCAGCAGGAACCGGTCAGTAATGCTCCACTCATCCTGAGAGAAGAAAGCGGCGGACCACCCCGAGTGCTTGCCAAAGAGTGAACCGGGTGAATCCACGTTGAAAAGCTGACCACTCACGCCACTCGTGATAGTATGGTTCCCCCCCAGAATTGCAGTCGTTCCAATCTCGGCGCGATAATCGTTGGAAATCGACTGCTGGATGTCTATCCAGCGAGGTTGGGGAGTATCGTGCCACGTTGTGGATTTCCAGTCATTGTGATACCACAATCCTTTTACTGACAAGAGAAGATTGTCGGATAAAGCATCACTGTAAAGACTGCTCACAAAGTAACGGCTCGAATTCACATCGTCGTCACGCTGCACATAGGGCGTGAGGAGAGCGGAATCGATATTACGCCACCAATTGTGCTGACCTCGATACTGCGAGAGAAAACCGAAGTTCAAAGTCAGCGAATTCTCGGAAGGGAGGTCTTGGCGTGCTTTGACATATACGTTGTATCGCCGCGAATAGTCATTCGCACGATAACTGTCGTTAACTTGCCTGCTGAGCGAAAGGGCGAGACCAAAATCACCCACTTTGACGGTTTGACCAAGTGACACTCCGGCAAACCCCAGTCGTCGGTCTGTCCATTTCCACCTATCATATGATGGCTTGTTGTAAAGACCGGCGTATGTCCTGACAAAGGTCTCCGGATTCTCCGGGATGGTTTTTGTAATTATGTTGATGACTCCACCCAGCGCGCTGGAGCCGTATAGCGCCGAACTTGCTCCCTTCACCACTTCAATCCGGTCGATCTGACCGATGGGTATTTGCTCGAAGATGAGTTCTCCCGTATCGCCGGCAATGAACGGGATTCCATCAAGAAGCATAACGATGCGGCTGCCCGCCCCCTTGGTGTATCCGCTCGATCCCCGGATATTGACCTGACCACCGGTGATATTCACGCCGGGGATATAACGCATAACATCCTCGATTGTCTGAGGATTGCGCGATTGCATTTCTGCCGCATCCATCACGGAAATACTCACAGGAACGTCCTGCAATGATTGTTCCCGTTTGTTTGCCGTGACTACTACTTGATCAGTTTGGACGGGTCGCACACGCAATGATACGTTCACGACGGTTTCCTGTCCATCCTGAACGACGACGCCTGCCACGATTTCACGCTGATATCCGATAAGCGAAAAAATGAGGGTATAGGTTCCGGGAGCTACATCGGCTATGCGATATTTGCCTTCCGCGTTTGTCGAGGCACCGCGTACAGAGCCTTGAACCAGTACATTCACGCCGATGAGGTGGTCATTTTCGTCTTTGCCAACAACTGTGCCGACAATTGAACCGCTCGCCGCCAGAGCTGATGCCGTGAGACTGAGCCCTATCAGAAATCCTAAAGTGGTTTTCATTGCCACGGCCTCGGTGGTGGATTGCGGAAGTCGCAATGAATATCAATGTTCCGAAGGAATCTTCCGCGGGTGACTGTAATGGAACCTGGATTGAACGTTCCCGGCTGGGTTGTGTAGAGTCCTGCCGGACGCCAATCAGCGAAAACGTTAGGACCATCCCGCCACGCCATTGCTATATACGTGTACGTTGCCGGAAGCGAGTCAACCCCCGGCCTTAGAAAAATCTCATAATGAATCGAATCACGGAGTCTACCGGTACTATCACGCTTGCTGTACGCAGTCGTTCCCACGGGAGGGTAGATGATGACGTTCCCTCTCAAGAACTCGAAAAAGAGACCCGTGGTGTCGACGGGAGCTTCTTTGAACGCGGCAATGCGAAGTTCCTGCACTTTGATGTCAACACTGTCGGTCGGCCAATTCGTGAAGTAGATGATCCCGCCGAATCCGGTAGGTGCATTAGGATCAATAGGAGGAATGTTGAGAGGGGCGATTCCCTTATCGCAACCCGGGGAATGCAGAAGGAACGCAGAAAGAATAACCGCGGCAATATGCTTGCGCTTCATATAGGGGAGAACAATTGTTTGACTGCAACAACATATTCAACTGCTGATTGAAATGCAATAACCGGACATCATTCACACGATACACCGGGATTGCGTGACGGGTGCATTTTGAGTAATTTGATTTTTATGAGTAGCCCCTTCGTCACCATTTTCCTTCATTCATGCTTGTAGAACTGCTTGTTCTTTTCGGAATTCTCTACGCGATTCAAATTTGTATATTCGCAGTCGGTGCCCATCGGGCCCGATACTCCCATGATAATACGTTCAGACCGACAGTCTCCATCATCATTGCAGCACGGAACGAAGAGGAGAATATTCGCCCCTGTCTCGAATCCATTTCCCGGCTATCATATCCGAAAGAACTTCTTGAAGTACTCGTTGTCAACGACCGCTCGACAGACAAAACGGCCGAGATTATCGAGGAGTTTGCCAGCAGGTTCCCTTTCATACTATCTCACACATCAACTCCTGACCCGGATGGACATCTCAGAGGAAAAACCAACGCTGTTGCGCAGGGCATCGACAGAACCACGGGCGAGTTCATCTTCTTCACGGACGCTGACTGCATCGTACCGGAACGGTGGGTTGAGGAAACCGTGAAGTACTATGACGAGCGGCTCGTTGGTGTAGTTGCCGGTTTCACTTCCCTTCGGGCCGGAAAACTGTTTGAGGCAATTCAGGCATTGGATTGGTTTGTTCTGTTCTCGATTGCAGCAGCAACAATCCGGCTGCATTTTCCGGTTACGGCTGTCGGCAATAACCTTTCCGTGAGAAGGAAAGCATACGAAGCTGTCGGCGGCTACCGGAACATTCCATTCAGCATAACTGAAGACTATGCCCTTTTCCATGCGGTTACGTCAACAGGCACATACAAAGCGAAATTCCCCGTTGATGCATCAACGCTGGTACAAAGCCTGCCGTGCGAGGATTGGGCAAGCCTGTATCGTCAGAAAAAACGTTGGTTCATCGGTGGCGCGGATATGGACTTGAAGAGCATCGCGTTGTTTGCCACAGGGTTTCTGTTCAAAATGCTTCTGGTCATCAATCTCTTAGCCGGAAATTTCATCCCGGTTCTGGCGGCCTTCGCTGTCAAAGTAATTTCAGATTTCTTGCTCGTCCGGCCCGCCTTGACCACTTTCAAGCAGATGAGATTGATCCAGTATTTTGTCCCCTTCGAATTGTACTACATCATCTATGTTGTACTTTTTCCACCCGTAGTCTTGCTCAACAGAAGAGTGTCCTGGAAAAACAGGCAATTCCGTTAGCCAAAAAGAAAACGCCCTCCGGTTAATCCGGAAGGCGTTTCGTGGTCACACATGTATCTGTGAACTACCCTCTCGACCGTGCGCTTGCAATACCGAGCCGTTTCAATTTGTAACGGAATGTTTGTTCCGTCATCCCGAGAAACTGCGCAGCCTTCGATTGGTTGAAGCCAAATCTGTCAAGCGACCTCTCGATTATTCCCTTCTCAATAACATCGAGTGACTTATCGAGAACGAATTCCTGACCCGCCATAATGTTGTTGATCATCTTCACCACTTCAGTCTTTTCATCAACCAGTTCAGGCGGCAAGGAGAATCGTCCGTCATTGGAGAAGAGTACGGACTTGTCGACAACAGCTTTGAGCTCACGGATGTTTTCTTTCCACGGCTGGCGAACCAGCACATCAATCGCATTGATGTCGATAACCAGTTCACCAAGCCCGAGTTCACGGCAGATTTCACTTGTGAAGTGTTTTACGAGAAGCGGGATATCTTCTGCGCGCTGACGCAGCGGCTGGATTTCGACCTTCTCGAATTCCAGAACGCGGGAGTACAAGTCTTCCAGCAGTTTCCGCTTCTCAACAAGCTGTGCAGGATCATCTTTCATGGTGATGATCAGGCGAATATCGACGTTCTCCTTCGCCTCACCGCCAATCCGGCGTGTTTTGCGTTCGTTGATGAAGTTGAGGATCTTCATCTGATTGCGGAAGCTTGCTTCTTCAATCTCCTCAATCAGAACGGTACCACCATTCGCCTGTTCGAACAACCCGCGCTTCGATGTGTACGGCAATCCCTCGACTCCACGGTCGAATCCGAACAACATAGCCTCCAACTCTCTGTCGTCTACCACCGAAAGGTTGATCGACATGAAGGGTTGTTCGGTACTGCCGTTCTTCAACTCGGCCTTGCCCATGTGATAGATATTCTTCGCCACAGCTCCCTTGCCAACTCCCGCTTCGCCGACAATAACGACGTCGCGCCGGCTCTTGGCAAGTTTCTGAATCGAGCGAATCAACTGTTCGGTGGATTTGCTCCTGCCGACGATAGGATATTCGAAGGCACCCCCTGCCTTCTTGTCTCCCAGTACTGTTTTTGATTCCATAGAACCTTCCTTACTGATGATGGTTGGAACGGCACACTCTGCTTGATTGCGCAGGGGACCTGGACAGAGGTGCTTGGTTCGCGTTTACTTGGTTTTCAATTTGGGATCGACCAGCATTCGTCCGACGAGCGTGTTGCGCTTGAAGAAATGGGCAATGACCAAGTTGTCCAGTGAATCTCTCCAGCGCGTGATGGTTGACGGACTTTCGACAATTTCATGTTCGTAGAACTCGCCGTACGCCGAGCGAATGAAGCGCAGGCGAAGGGCGAAGAATACAGCAATAATACCAAGAACAGCAGCAGACAAGAACTGCCCTATTTCAAAAATCTGCAAAGCGTTCTGCCACTCAATAGTCTTGATGAATGTCCACGCGTGAAATACTTCCAGCGTGCAGAACATCAGGAAGAAGAACATCATCTTTTCAATGTATGCCCCTTGCGGCGGATCTTTCTTGTACTGGTATCCGAAGAAGAGAAGAATCAATCCAACCGTCAGGACGCACATGTAAATGGAACTGAGATAGATCGGCTTCAGCAACAAGTTCTTGTAGTTGGATCCGGAGAGGTACGGGTACAGTTCCTCGACTCTCTGAACCCGATCGGCTTCAGGCAATGCATTCAAGGACGGCGCTTCAACATTTTTCATGTATGAAGCAAGTTCGGTGTGAGCAGGGATTGTCTTGAACTCCCGGGCAAACTGGGCCGAAGCCTTGTCGAGTTCTTTCCACTCGGCAATCTCGTGTGTCTTGTAGAGATATTGCGAATCCGCAAGTTGCGGATAGTAGTAGTATGCGAAGAATCCACCAACGATTGCGATGGTGAGAAGGTACTTCTGGATGATCTTGAAATCCCGGAAGAGTAAGTCGATTGTCACATAACAAATCGCGAACGCAAGCAGGAAGAAGTACAGCGCATGGGATACATACTGGAAATAATACAATCGTGCCTTGGGATCGCCGACAAAGAATGCAGTTCCAACGAAGTTGTACACGTGAAAGAAAATGGCCATTGCAAACAGTGCAGCGAAGTTGACGAAGATGAACTTCGTCTTGCGCACTGTTTCATAGCGAACCAACACAATGGAGAGAATGAGGAGTAAGAATTGAAGCGAGTTCCCTAGAAACTGGATTGCTGTTACTTCAAAATGGGGCAAGGAATATGATATTCCCACGACCGCAATCACTGCAAGCCATAGTACCAGTATCTTTTTCGCAAAACTCATTGGCAAGATCCCCTATGGGAGTAACGGTAAAAATATATCGAACGTCGTACTGCAAGTCAATAGCAAACGCTATTTATTTCAAAATTTCCGTTATTCTTTGTGAGGATATTGCTATAAACATAGGTTACAATAGGTATTTTCTAAGTTCTGATTGACAGTACGATGTATCTTCAATATATTGGTGCAGGCAAAAAGCTTGAGTATTGATACGCTTAAGGAAGAATGGGGGAAACTTCTGTAGTGTGTATGACAAGCGGAGTTTTCCTTCTGTACTGACATCACTCCCGGTGTGTCCCGTGTTTCCCCCTGCCTGTCTTGCCAGCCGTTCATTTTCCAATCCTTGCATAGAAAATATCTGAAACAACCTATCAAGATTTCCAAAAGGAAACCGATAACCTAACCAACATACAACCAAACAAAGGGGAGCTGTCCATGTCAAAAACAACAAAGCGCTTTCGGTCACTTCTGGTGACGCTTGCAATCGTAGCACTCTCAAACATCGCTATCTCAAATGCGTTGAGCAAGAGCGGTGTAATGAACATTCCTGATCCACCTCGTCCAAAGAGCGGCGTTATGAACATCCCGGATCCACCCCGTCCAAAGAGCGGCGTTATGAACATCCCGGATCCACCCCGTCCAAAGAGCGGCGTCATGAACATCCCGGATCCACCCAGACCGTAAGTTGGTCTGAACAAGAAATTCGCAGGCCACGCGGCGTTTGCCGGGTGGCCTTTTTGTTTACAGGTCTTGGCGCTTAGATTATTCCCTGCTTTTCTGTATATTTTCTCTGCAGATTACTCTCGCATTCTGAACGATTTACTCTTAACGCGCATGGATCAAGGTTTTCGTGAAACACAATCCGAACCCAGTCAATGGAAACGCTACGCCGTTCACATCATACTGTTTGGCCTCACCTTCTTCACAACAACTCTCGCCGGCGTCGATTGGCTTGCCAAAGATTCACTGGAGCTCACAAATTTCTCGTCCGGGTTGACATACTCCGTTTTGATTCTCATCATGCTCAGCGCGCACGAGTTTGGCCACTACTTCGCCGCAAGGTACCACAACGTTGAAGCAACGCTCCCGTTCTATATTCCCTTTCCTCCCTTCCTTCTGCTTAACCCATTTGGAACGATGGGAGCGGTAATAAGGCTGCGATCTGCCATTCCTTCCAGAAAGGTATTGTTTGATATTGGCGTAGCCGGACCGCTGGCGGGATTTGTTGCAACTGCTGTTATACTTGCGGTTGGATTTCAGACGCTGCCATCCAAGGAGTATCTTTATTCCATCCACCCGGAGTATGCACTTCTTCCCTCAATTCCGGATGGTGGGCTTCATTTCGGCAACACATTGTTTCTTTCCTTGTTTCGCGATGTGTTTGCTCCGTCCGGCACATTTATTCCGCCCATGAACGAAATCTACCACTATCCTTTTCTCTGTGTCGGATGGTTCGGCATGTTGGTAACGGCGATGAATCTCATTCCCGTCGGGCAACTCGATGGCGGACATATTTCCTATTCGATGTTCGGAAACCGATACCACACCATTGCGCAGGCGTTTCTTGTCATACTGGTGGTTCTCGGACTTTCAGGAATGTTGCGAGAGATAGGAATCGATTTTGAGTACGGGTGGTTTGGGTGGTTCATCTGGGCGATGATTCTCATCTTCATGATTCGGAGAGGGAAAATGCACAGGCCACCTATTGAAGACGATACGCCGCTCGATCCGACTCGCAGGGCATTGGGCTGGTTGTGTGCAGTCATTTTCTTCGGGTGTATCTCCCTTGTACCTATTTCCTATATCATGTGATGGAAAATCAGCTTGACATTCGGATCGCAATTGAATAACTTTTCTTCAGTTCATAGCAATTACGAATACGGAAAAAACTATCGCAGTGTTGGTACGCTTTTAGGATTAACAGGCAGGATATTACCAACACATGCATTCACGTAGAAACAGCAACTACAGGCCGCGCTTTCATTGTCAATGCCCGAAATTCTTTTTTCGGACGAACAGACAACGGATGCACGGCTTTTTTGTTACGAAGAATCAAGACAACACCTTCATGAAATACATCCCTTACCTTCTCGTACCGATGCTCGCAATTCTTCTCATGGCTTGCGAGAAGAACAGCCTCGGTACGATTGATGTGCCAACGAAGACTCCGTTTCTGAGTATTGCATCGGCAACCCCCGACAGCATCTACCTCGATAATCTTGTTCCTGTCGGCAATCTTTACCAAATCAGCACAATCGTAAGTGTTAGAGCCGCTGCCACCGGAGGGGCACACGAAGTTGTTGCAACGGTTCTCCGGCCAACAACAACCGAGGAAGTGGCACGAATCTCACTGCGGGATGACGGCTCTGCCCCGGATCTGACAGCCAACGATGGCGTCTTCACTGGAAGGTTCGAGTTCGCTATTCCGCGGACTCTTGCCGGGCGCTACCGCATCAAGTTCTGGTCAACTTCACAGGATGGCCTTGTCAGCAACATCATCGAACGACGACTCGCTCTCACCCGGAGAAACTCGGCGCCACAATTGTTAAGCGCAACCTCGCCCGATACAGTTGATCTGCCGACAACCGGATTCATCACGGTGCAGTTCACCGCAACAGCCTCCGACTCCGACGGGTTGGCCGATATTGCAGAAGTGTTCTTCCTGCGGGATACACTGACAACCAAGTTCTTCCTGAAAGATGATGGCGGCGTCGGACGCAATACGTTTGAAGGGTTTCCTACTCCCCTTTCAACCGGCGATGACATAGCAGGCGATGGCAAGTTCTCCATCCTTCTGCCGGTAACGCCGACAAACACACGGGCTACACGACTCATTACCTTTCAGGCGATTGACTCGTTCGGCGATACAAGCAATACAATCCAACGATTCTTCACTATTCGATAAATCATGAAGCTACTTTTTCTTCCGAGTCTGATGCTTCTGCTCGGCGTGTCGCCATCATCGGCACAAGTCATGAACATGAACTCATTCGGACTTGATGCCCGGCAGTCAGAAATCTTGAGCGCCCTTCCCAGCAATTCAGTTTCTCATATAGCAACAGAAACTCCGGCTGTTTTCATCGGTACGAGCAAGGGACTTGCACGGACGAATACCGGCGGATTGTCGTGGGAAAGTTTCCGCTCCGTTCCGCAGTTCGCAAATCCGGGTATCTTCTCCCTCGCTGTCAAAGGGAGCACAATCTGGACGGCAACCGGCTTCTCAAAGCCTTCACCTACCGATGCAAATTCACGGGTTCAAACTGGTTCCGGATATACTTATTCACTTGATAATGGTGTCAGTTGGACTCAACTTCCGCAGACACTCGACGCAGCTAACGACAGTATCGTAACATACGGATCGAATCAAATCAATTTTCTGCCCATTATCGTTCCGGAACAGAACGTGACTTTCGACCTTGCGTTTGATGACAATGCCGTCTGGATTGCAAGTTGGTCAAGCGGATTGCGCAGGTCAACAAATCGGGGGCAAACGTGGCTGCGGACTGTACTCCCTTCCGACCTCAGAAACTCAATTTCGCCGAACGATCCTCTTGGCGGATATGTTGTTGATCCTCGACGCAACAACAACTTTCTCGCCTTTTCAGTCTACCTCGAAGATGACACAACCGTGTGGTGCGGTACAGCGGGAGGCATTAACAAATCTACCGACGCAGGCATAAGCTGGACGAAGTTTTCAGCACAGAATCAGGCCGCCCCCATACTCGGCAATTGGGTTATTGCTATCAACGGCCAACAACTCGGAACACGAAAACGAATATGGTGTACGAATTGGAAGGCAGAGGGTCAAACCGAGCAATTCGGAGTCAGCTACACCGATGACGGCGGCCGTATCTGGAAGAACTTCCTTCACGGCGTGAAGGCATACGATATTGCGTTCAAGGATTCGATCGCGTATGTCGCAACCGATGAGGGCATTTTCCGGACAGACGATGGCGGACTTTCATGGACTCAGTCCGGCACGATCATCGACAAAGCGACAGGGTTCAGAATTACATCAAGAGCATTCTTCAGCGTCGGCGTGTCGGGCGATACGGTGTATGGCGGCAGCGGCGACGGACTCGTCAAGACAACTGATAATGCCACAAATCCGTTCGGGCAGTCGTGGCATGTACTGCGGGCATTTCGTCCCGTCGGCAACACATCGACAACATACATCTACCCGAATCCGTTTTCTCCACGGCAAGAAGTTGCCCGCGTGCACTACAGCACTGGTGGCCGAACCGCCAACGTTACTGTAGAGGTATTCGATTTCGGAATGAACCGCGTACGAACCATCATCAAGGACGCTTCCCGGTCGGGAACAAGCGAGCATGACGAAATTTGGGACGGGCGGGATGATACCAAGCGGATTGTTGCCAACGGAGTGTATTTCTACCGCGTCACGCTCGACGGGGCCGACCCGTTGTGGGGAAAGGTGATGGTGCTGCAATGAAACTGTACCATCATTATTCAAGGACGATGTTTACCCGCCCTGTTTTAGCCGTCTTGTTTTGTTGCACATTCGCGTCATCTGCTATGGCCCAAATTGGCGGAACTGCAGGGACTTACAGTCGTATGGGTTTTGGTGCACGGGGAATGGGCATGGGAAATGCCCTCACTGCAGTCACCGGCGGCGACGCAGTTGGCTACTACAATCCGGCGGCGCTTCCGTTTGCCGGGTATCGGAACATCTCCGCATCATTCGGCATTCTCGCGTTCGACCGCCGGCTGAACTTCCTCAGCTATGCCCAGCCGCTGAAAGGCAACGCAGGCATCTCGGCGGGCATCATCAATTCTGGAGTCAGCAACATCGACGGTCGTGATTCGGACGGTGAACCGACCGGGCCGTTGAAAACATCGGAGAATCAGGTCTTTCTCGGATTCGGAACGCAACTGAAAAACGGACTCGCAATCGGCTTCAACGTCAAATATCTTTACCATCACCTCTACACCGACGTCAACTCCAGCACATTCGGAATTGATATTGGCGCGTTGTTTCCGCTGAGCGGCAGCATCACTCTTGGCGGAACAATTCGCGATCTCCTCTCGAAATATTCGTGGAACACGAATGCCCTCTATGGCCAGAACGGAACGCAAACCGATGACAAATTTCCGCGTCTCTACACATTCGGAGCGGCGTACAAGTTGCCGGACAGTCTTGGCATTGTAGCGGTTGATGTCGAGTTCACCAATCAATCAACCGTTATGCTCAAGGTCGGGGTTGAAGTGCCGATCATTCCCGAAGTCAGCGTCAGGGCGGGGATTGACAGAGTTGACTTGAAGGAGAAGGGTAACGGCGTCAGGCCGGCGTTCGGATTCTCCGCCCGCAAGAGTTTTGATGATTGGACTCCGGCCATCAACTACGCATTTGTCGTCGAACCGTTTGCCACGTCGGGCATGCACATGATTTCGATTTCTGTTATCTTCTAACGAGAATACGATGAAATATCCACACACCTTCCTTACCTCACTTGTGTTCGTGTTGTTGATGGCGCCGCACGCTGCACACGCACAAGCCGGAAAATCCGGTCTTTCATTTCTCAAGCTTGGAGTGTCGGGCCGCGGAGTCTCGATGGGCGATGCAATGAGCGCTACAATCTCAGGCGCTGCGGCTACCCACTACAATCCTGCCGGCTTGATGGTTGCCGGTGAGGCAAATGCCCACATCCTGTTTATGCACAAGGAGTGGATTCAGGATGTACGGTCGCAGTTCCTCGGCGCAACAGTGAATCTGAACGATGAAAGCGCATTGGGAATATCGGTTAATACGGCAACAGTCTCGGACATCGAAATCCGGACACGACCGGGCACTCTGCAGGGCACGTTCTCGTCGAGAGATTACTCGCTCGGTGTGTCGTATGCACGCTACTTCTCAGACGAACTGGCAATCGGAATTACAGCAAAGTTTTTGTACGAGAAGATTTTTGTAGATGAAGCCAACGGCTTCGCATTCGACATTGGCGTCCAATACAAAACCCCGATTGAAAACCTGAGCGTCGGATTGGCACTGGCAAATCTCGGCAGTACAAACACTCTACGGAACGAAAAAATCACCCTCCCTTCACTTCTTCGTTTTGGTCCGGCGTACGTTACCGAACTGGAAAGCATGACATCGCAACTTACTCTTGCGACCGATTTGCTGCACATCTTCCCCGAGAAGAAGACCTACGTAAACATCGGCGGCGAGTGGCTCTTCAACGGAATTGTAGCGGCTCGCGCGGGCTATCAACTTGGCTCGAATGCCCGCGGCTTCAGCACCGGAATCGGCGTTGAATACGGAATGTTCAGTCTTGATTACGGGTTCGCCCCCCTCTCTTCTGACCTTGGAAGCGGAAACACGTTTTCATTGGGTTTGAAATTGTAGTCCGAAGGACTGACCCCTTTGTGCCGTCCCTGCATCAAACAGGCAGATCAGTACATTATCTCATTTCAGGAGAGTCTCATGACCAAAACCACCCGAACACGAATTCTCACCGGCGTTGTCATAGCTGTGTTCACAGCTCTTGTCGGTTTTCAATTCAAGTCGGCAACGGCCAATGAGACATCTCTTCTGAAGTGGAGATCGTTTGACGAGGGAATAGCAGAAGCACAAAAATCGAACAAGAAGGTTTTGGTTGATGTGTACACCGATTGGTGCAGTTGGTGCAAGAAAATGGATTCGCAGGTATACGCGAACAAAGATGTCGCTGATTACTTGACCAAAAGTTACGTTGTTATCAAGCTCAACGCCGAATCGTCAAGGAAGATCAACTACAAGAACCAGCAATACACCGAGCGTGAACTTGCGGCGGCGTTCGGCATTAACGGCTATCCCAGCACACTCTTCCTGAAATCCGACTCCGAACCGATTACGATCTATCCCGGATTTGCCGACGCGCAGAAGTTCAAGCAGATCATTTCTTTCATCGCGGAAGACCACTATCTCACGAAGAAGTTCGAAGACTACGTGGTCGGGAAGTGAATTGGTTAAACGCTTGCCTCCTTCTCATTCCACGAAGCGTGAAATCGCTTCACAGCAGCAACAATTCCGTCCAGATTGATCATCTGAATGCATTCAAGATTGTACGGACACGAACGTTTCCAGCATGGCGAACATTCCAGTCCGTGAGGGATGAACTTCTCCCCTCTCTCATACAAATCAATCTCCGTCCAGCAACTGACTCCGAACCAGACGAGAACGTGTTTCTTTAACGCAACTGCCGCGTGCATACCAAACGAATCACCCGAGATAATCAGATCGCAGATATTCTCATAGCAAAGTCCCCGCCTGACTCCTTCAGTCGTCGGCGTGCTGATCACTTTCTCCCCAACCCGGCGCACGATCTCCGCATTGCGTTCAGTATCTTCCGGCCCCCCCACAAGCACGAGCTTGACACGCTCGAGCGAGTGCAAGCTCTCAATGAGTTGCACATGCTGTTCGATTGTCATTTTCTTGTTGGGATAAAGCTCTGAACAGCCGGTATTGAACCCGACAACTAATTCATCATTCTTTATGCCGACGCTTTCCTTATATGACGAGCAGAAATTCTTCTCATCTTCCAAAAGCTGGAGTATGTACTCGTCACGAACGTATTTCAGCTTGAACTGCTCACATTGGATCTGCTGTACAGTCTTCTGATTCACACGGAACTTCAGGTGGTCATCCAATCCGAGCATGTAGTTCTCGTTCGCCTCTTTGTTCAGCGGAATAATTTGTCCGCGGGTATTGATGCCGAACCCGAGTTTCTCCTTCGCCTGCAAGCCCGCGACAAATGCCCCTGAGCGCTGGGATTTGTCGACACTGAACACAAGATCGAACTTGATTTGTTGCAGGATCATCCAGTTCTCGGGTTCCCACTGATAGATCCTGTCGAGATAGGGATTGTTACGAAGAAGAGGATATGCATTCTTCAGCGTGATCCATGAAATATGGCTCTTCGGGTATTTTCGTTTGATGGCAGGGAGAAGGCTCGTCGTCACGAGAACGTTACCCATCGCATCAAGATTGACGATGAGAATGCGCGTCCCGATCGGCTCGTTCTCGACACATTCAATGTAGCATTGTGTGTTGGGGAAACACGGCTTGTAGCCGGTAAAGTGCTTGCAGTCCGGAATGCGCGGCACGCTTCGCCGGGAGGGTTTCTTAGGATGAGATTTTGATCGCAGGGTCTTTTTTTTCATGGTGTGAGATTGTTTTTCTTTATCACTTCTTCAACTCCGCGCAACACATCATTGACACTCAAGTCAACCATGCACGGGTTCCCGATCGGACACTTGGTGAGATTGCAGCCAAGGCAATCGAGTTTTTCGTTCCTGACAACAACATGCTGCGTTCCATAAGGTCCCTGCAAAACGGGATTTGTCGGGCCATAAATCCCCACAACAGGAACGCCCAACGCCGCCGCAATATGCATCGGACCCGAATCGTTCGTCACAACCAGCGAGCATCGTTTCAACAATGCTCCGAGTTGAGGCAATGTTGTTTCGGGAGGAATGAAGGCGGGTTGCTTCATAAGCGACCTGAGCTTTTCAACCTCCTCGAGCTGTCCCCGACCCCACGAAAGAACGACATGCACGCCGTATTGTGCAACAAGACGATCGCCCAGCGCGGCAAACTGCTCAAGCCGCCAACGCTTTGTGTACCAGCCGCCACCCGTGTTAAGGCAGACAAGAAACTTGTCGTTCAATCCTGCCGAAGCAAGAAATCGGGCAACATACGCGGCTTCCTCGTTGTCGAACTGAAAATAGATACTGCGATCCTGAATAGGAATTCCGATTGCATTTAGGGCATCGAGGTTGAATTGAGTGTTGTGAACCTCACCGCCTCGCGGTTCCGCAACAATGTTGTACGCGTACGTTCGCCCTCTGAACCTGTATCCGACACGATACCGGGCGCCGCTCAAGCATGTCACCAACGCGGTACGCGGATTGCCGAAAAGGTCAATAATCATGTCGTATTTCGCACGACGCACGCGCGTGATCAACTCAATACTCCCCGTCTCTGACTTCTTAAAAACCATCGTTCCATTGATGTGCGGATTGCCTTTCAGGACATCAACACTCGGTGGCTCAGTCAGGAAATCGATATGCGCCTGCGGAAATGCAAGCCTGAGATTCTTTGTCACGATTGTCGAAAGCAACACATCTCCAATCGCCCGCAGCTTGATGACAAGAATTCTCCGCACAGCATTACGATCGACGGTCATCGCACATTATCAAGAAGCATAAAACTATGATCCGCCGTGGAACGAATTCGGGTACGCCCTTGCCGCTCTTTCTTTCCTTCATACAGACATTCATCAAAAAGCGGGCATTCGCCGCATGAGGGATTTGACGACTTGCACATCATTCTGCCAAAACGAATCAGATTCGTATGAAATGAATAGCCCCTCCCTTTCGGTACCAGTGTTTTCATTTGCTCGAATGTCTTTTCGGGCGTGCTGCCGTTTGCCAGCCCCAGTCGGTTGCAGATGCGATGCACATGCGTATCAACGGGAAACACATCCCTTCCCATTGAAAAGAGAAGAACACAAGAAGCTGTCTTGAATCCGACGCCGTTCAACGATGTGAGTTCCTCCAACACTGCATCATTTGGTTTTCGCTTCAACGCTGAGAGCGTATGCGTTCCATAACGATTGTTAACGGCACGAAGCGTTTCTTTGATTCTTGCCGCCTTTTGGTTTGCCATTCCGCCCGATCGAATGGCTGCAATCACGCTGCGCATCGAAGCATTGGCGACGTCATCCCATCGCGGGAACTTTGCACGTAGAGTTGTGTACGCCCGGTGACTGTTCTTGTCGTTTGTATTTTGTGAGAGGATTGTTGCAATCAACATATCAAGGGGTGGAGGAAGCGACGACGTCTGTCGGGGAATGCCGAGCAATTTCTCAAGTGTCTTAGCAACCCGCAGCGTTTTTACTCGCAGATGTCGGTCACGTGTCAATGCGGGAGTTCCTCGAACATGCCGGGAAGCTCATCGTGTTCGAACAACGCGGCGTGCAAGTTGTTCACAGCCTCATGCAGGCATTCGTCATCAATCACCAGTGTAATATTCGCATCCGACGCTCCGAATGAAATCATGTACACCTGAAAGTCCGGCAGCGTTTGAAAGATGCGCGGCAATATTCCTCCGGCACCGCGCATTCCTTTCCCGACAAGGCAGATGCTTCCTTTTTTGTGCAGGACTTCTAGGCTGCCGAACTTCTCCAGTTCGTGCACAAGACCTTCACTCACAGTTGTTTCATCAACTGCAAAAGCGATCTTGAACTCCGAAGTTGCCGTCATTCCCGTCGTGATGCCGTATGCAGTCAGCACGTTGAAAATTTCCTCCCAGAACATATACGGACTGAAGCGTTTGCGGGGAAAAATGCTGACGACAGCAATGTCATTCTTGTGCGCTATTGATTTGATGCGAACAGCATCGGGTTGTTCTTCATTGCCGTCGAAGTGAAAATCCACCATCGTTCCGGTTCCATCTCTCTTCGAATTCAGAATCTGAACAGGAATGTTTTTCTCGATCACCGGCAGCATCGTGCGCGGGTGCAGCACTTTTGCCCCGAAGTACGAAAGTTCAAACGCCTCCTCGAACGACAGTCGCTTTAACTTCTTCACGGATTTCACGACACGCGGGTCGGCGGTAAGAATCCCGTCAACATCGGTCCAAATCTGGACTTTCGCAGCATTCATTGCCCCGCCGATGATCGAAGCCGAGTAATCCGAACTCTCCCGCCCCATTGTTGTGTACTCACCTGAACGGGTTATTCCTATAAATCCTTGTGTGACTGGGACTTTCCGCTGTGCCACAAGCGGACGAATCTCTTTTTCCAGATTAACTTCAACTGCGGTCAGGACGGGCTGCGCACGGCCAAAGTTATCGTCGGTCAACATGAAATCTCTCGCATCAACCCATTCGGACTCCACTCCTGCTTCAAGCAACCCGGCGGCGATGATCCGGCTTGAGAGGCGTTCGCCGTACGAGCAGATCGCATCCAGCATTCGCGGTGTCAGTTCTCTCAAGATCGCTATGCCTTTGACGAGTGCCTTGATCTCTGCAAGATGATGAAAGAAGATTCCCTCCAACTCTGACGCGACAGATCGAGAGACGAGAAGATTGTCAATAATTGTGTTATGACGCTCGAACAATCGTGTGACTATGGCAATAGCCTCGTCTTCCTTGCCGAGGGCCGCAGTGCGTGCAGTCAGCTCCAATTCGTTCGTCGCCTTGGCGATCGCGGAAATGACAACAACCGGTTGCTCGTCAATATGGTTTTTGACAAGACGAATCACATTGCGCATTGCAGCGGCATCTTCGTTGGAAGTGCCGCCGAATTTCATAACGATCATGTTGTTGATCGAGAAGAGAGTGAAGGAATCGTACAAGCCCCCGTGCCAGTTCTGCAGCCCGGCACGCGTGATTTAAATGTACGAAAGGAAGAAGTTAATTGGTAGTTGATCGAAGACCCGATTCAATCGAGCAGCGCAATAATCCGCAACGGTCCGCCGCTTCCTCCTTTGATCTTCATAGGAAGGGCAATGACGGAAAAACCGGCCTCGGGCAATTGGTCGAGATTGGCAACATTTTCAAAGGCCGGGATATTTGCAGTAAAGAGTGCAACATGGCTCTCGAAATACACAGACTTACCGTAGTCGATGCTCGGCGTATCGATGCCGATTGCCTTGATCGGGCGGCTACTGACAAGCCACTTCGCCGTCTCAGCATGCAACCCGGGAAATCGCTGCTTCGCAACAGCTTCGGGACCACGTTCAGCCGTTCCCATATATTGCACGCGATCAGGCCAGTACTTGCCGAAACCTGTTCGCAGCAGAACGATGCAATTGTTCGGAAGCTCTCCGTGCTGTCTCTCCCATTCCACAAAATCCTCGATCAAAACCTGATAGTCCCTGTCAGCAGCGCATTTCTCCGACACATCAACGACTACACCGATCCCCACAAACCTCTCGATTGGAATCTCATCGGCGGTATTCTTCCCTTCTGCAAAATGGATCGGGGCATCGAGATGTGTGCCGCCATGTTCCGGCGCCGAAAATGTGTTGGCCGAATAGAAGAACCCGTTGGGCGTTATTCCTTCAAATCCTTTCTCAAACCGGAAGCCCTTTTCAGTCGGCCAATAAATGGTTGTGCTGTCGAAGGGATACGTGAGATCGATGATCGTGCGGTCGGCAAGATGCGGCTGTTCCTTGTAGCAACCGGACAGTAGAAGGGCCCCCAACGTTGCTCCGAAGAACAGTTTCATTCCCATCAGCGAGTAATGTAGTCGGCGATCGTGAGGACGAACATGATGAAGAGCCAGAGAATTCCGGCTCCCGCAAACAGCCTTGTGAGACGCGGATTGTACCGCAAGTGCATGAAGTACAACGCAACAATCGTTGCTTTGACTGTTGCAATACCCATTGCGATGTAGATATTCAAAAAGCCGAAATTGTAGAACGCAACATCAACCGTGACAAGCGTCAGAAGAATCAGCGTCACGAAGACGAGGTAATACACTTTCTGAGGGATAACGTGTTGTGACATGCTCAATGCCTGCTGACTAAATACAATAATGGAAAGAGATAAATCCATACAACATCAACAAAATGCCAGTACAAGCCGGCAACATCAATCGGTGAATAATACTCCGCTGTGAAGCGTCCCCTTTTTGCCTGATAGAGAAGAACCGACAGCACGCCGATGCCGATAATCATGTGAATTGCGTGCAAACCGGTCATCATGAAATAGAGGGAGAAAAACATCTCTGCTTGCTGCCCGAACGGCCCGGCAAACTGGAACGACGAACCGGGAATCAGATGCTCATGAATCTTGTGCGAATACTCGAACGCCTTGATGACGAGAAATGCCGATCCAAGCACAATCGTTGCAATAAGGTACCGGACAAGTCCCTTTACCTTTCCTGACTGTGCATCGCGCACAGCGAGTACCATTGTGAGACTGCTGCAAATCAGTACGCCTGTGTTGATAGCGCCTAATAGGAGATTGAGGCGGAGACTTGCTTCGGCAAATGCCTCGGGGTACATCGAGCGATACAGCGCATAGGCAACGAACAATCCGCCGAAAAACATGATTTCGGTAACGAGAAACGTCCACATGCCCAGCGTGCTTGCCTCACGCTGCTGATCCATGTCGGTGAAATGGTGGGCATGTCCCACGGCGCTGTCGGAATTATTCGACAACCTTTTCCTCCTCCTGATAAACATACGGCTCGCCGGTAACAACCGGCGTTTTCTCAAAATTGTGCGTTATCGGCGGCGACTGTGTTGTCCATTCCAATCCGGTTGCGCCCCATGGGTTTGTGCCAACGTTCTTTTCCTTACGCAGCGACCAGAGCAGATATACCATCGGAATGATGTAGCCGAGGCCGAGAATCGTTGCTCCGGCGGTCGACAGGACGTTCAGCACCTGAAATTCGTCGGGATAAATGTAGTAGCGACGCGGCATGCCGAGATAGCCCAGAACAAATTGGGGAAAGAATGTCAGATTGAAACCCACAAAGAGAATCAGTGCCGAGAACTTCGCCCACGCTTCGTTGTACATCCTCCCCGTCATCTTCGGCCACCAGAAATGAATACCGCCAAGATAGCCCATCACTGCTCCGCCGACCATGATGTAATGGAAGTGGGCAACAACAAAGTAGGTATCGGTAAGATGAACGTCCGTTGCCAGCGACGCGAGGAACAGACCCGTCAATCCCCCGATCGTGAATAAGCCGATGAAACCGAACGCGTACAGAATCGGCGTCCTGAATTCGATATGTCCCTTGTACAACGTGGCTGTCCAGTTGAAAACCTTGATTGCGGAGGGGATGGCAACCATGAAACTCAACGCCGAGAATACGAATCCTGCATACACCGACTGCCCGCTGATGAACATGTGGTGCCCCCACACAAGGAATCCGAAGATGGCGATTGCCATGATAGCGTACGCCATAAACTTGTACCCGAAAATTCGCTTTCGCGCAAAGCACGTTACCACTTCGCTGATTACCCCCATCGACGGGATGATCATGATATAGACGGCGGGATGCGAGTAGAACCAGAACAGATGCTGAAACAGAATCGGATCGCCGCCAAGCGCGGGGTCAAAAATTCCGACACCCATCAAACGTTCAAACAACAACAGACAGAGGGTAATAGCAATAACGGGAGTCGCGAGTACGGTGATGATGCTCGTTGCGTAACTCGCCCAGATAAACAACGGCAGCTTAAACCATGTAAGTCCCGGCGCCCGCATTTTGTGAATCGTGACGATAAAATTCAACGCCGTAAGAATGGATGAGAATCCGAGAATAAACGCCCCGATCACCACAGGCACAACATTCGACAGCGAGTAAGTTGAACTGTACGGCGTGTAGAATGTCCAGCCCGTATCAACGCCGCCGTTCACAAGGGCATACAGCGCAAAAATTCCCCCGATGTTGTACACATACCAGCTCATGAGGTTAAGCTTCGGGAACGCAAGATCCTTTGCCCCGATCATCAATGGAACGAGGAAGTTGCCGAGCACAGCCGGTATTGACGGAATCAGGAAGAAGAAAATCATCACGACACCGTGCATCGTGAACAGCTTGTTGTACGTTTCCGCCGAGACGATATCCCCTGCCGGCGTCATCAGTTCGAGGCGCAGAAGAAAGGCAAAGAACCCGCCCACGAAGAAAAAGATGGTGATAGAGATGAGGTAGAGAATCGCAATGCGCTTATGGTCAACCGTCAGCAACCACGATTTGAGGCCGTAGCCGGCGTGGATGTAGTCATTCTCGCGGTCAACAACGCTGTGATGGACGGTGTTGCTCATTGGTTGTTTCCTTGATTTTCTTGGGTCGCGGAAAGCGACCGGACATATTCAATCAACTGGTTTACCTGCTCGTTGGTCAATTGGTTTTTGTACGTCGGCATCAGTTGCTGGTAGCCCGCAACAGTTTTTGCTCCCGGATTGAGAATCGACTCACGGATATACTCCTGATCGGCAACTATCGTTTTCCCGTCAGCGAGTTTCACCTGTTTGCCCCAGAGTCCGTCGAGTGCGGGTCCGCGCAGCCCTGTATCCTGCCGGTGACACGTTTTGCAGCCGAAACGTTCGAACACCTCTGCTCCGCTTGATGCCATTGCAATACCGGCGCTGCTGGTTCCCGACAGCCACTTCTCGTAATCGGCAGGCTCCATGGCGATCACCTTCCCGATCATTCCTGAATGGGACGTACCGCAGTACTCGGCACAGAACAAATGATATTCGCCCGGTTTCGTTGCTTCAAACCACTGCGTCGTGTACTTGCCGGGCAGAACGTCCTGCTTCACACGAAACGCGGGAATATAAAAACTGTGAATCACATCCTGCGAAGTCATGATGAGTTTCACCGGCCGGCCTACGGGAACATGCAGCTCATTGATCTCCCGGTTGCCGCCGGGATGTTGAATCTTCCACATCCATTGCTTGCCGACGACGTACACTTCCATAGCATTCGCCGGCGCAACGTGCATGTCGAGATACAGTTTCGCCGACCAGCCGAAAATAAACATGGCAATAATCAACGGAATGATCGACCACGCAAGTTCAAGCGGAAGATAGTCGCTCAATGCTCCTTTGCGGCTTGCCGTCGAGCCTTTTCTGTATCGCGCTGCCGAAAATGCCAGCGCAATAGTAATGATCAGACTGAAGAACACGCTGACGGCAACCAGAAAGAAGAACAATGCATCGATCTGGTCTGAAATGGTTGAAGCGCTATCCGGCAATAAGGGAAAACTCGACATCGTCAAGATTGATATTGATAATCAGTTCAATTGCGCTTTGGAGATGGAAAGCGCTTTCTTTTTGTCACGACGGAAACTGAAGAACATGTATCCGCCAAGAATCAGAATCATCAGGGCCCCGCCACCCCTCAGGAGGTTTGCTACCACCATTCCGTACTTACCCGTTGTGGGATCGTAGTGATAGCACAGCAACAACAGCTTGTCGACCGGAGATCCGATCTTTTCCTGCGCCGCTTCCATCAGCGAGAACGTCAAATCTTTTGCGCCGTATTCAATGCCGTACAAATACCGGGCAAGCTTCCCTTGCGGCGTTGCCACCATGATACCGCTGGCATGAGCAAATTGCTTCGTCGGCGGATCATACACAAAATAGAATCCGACGGCATCAGCCAGTTTCTTGATGGAAAGGGAATCGCCAACCAGAAAATGCCAGCCTTTATCAACTCCCGCCCGGGCGTATTCAGTGACGTACGTGTCCTTCTTGTCTGCTGCCATTTCCGGTGACTCGGCGTGGTCGATACTAACCGTAATGATATCGAACTCTTGCCCCGCTGTGAACTTCAACGTTCTGAAGGTTTGAACCATACCATTCAGCACTTGCGTGCAGAGCATCGGACAATTGTAGTAAACGAGCGAAATGATAACGGGCTTCTTGTGAAAGAGCGAACCGAGTTCGACCGTATCTCCTTCTTCATTCCTGAATTTGAGATCAAGCGGAATCTGATCATTCAGTTTCTGGTCTATGCCGACTTCCGTAAACGCCCGCGCCGCTGCCTTCGTCGGATCCATCATCTGCGATGAAGCCGACGACACAAGAACAACAGTGATAAGCGTAAGTGCCAGTAATTTCATTCGTCTTCTTTCTTCATATGCTTTTGGAGGATTTTCGTCTGATCAACCAAATAACATCATCCCTATTTGCTGTGAACGGGCAATCCGTTCTTCACTACTAATTCCATCGCCCGCTCAATGGGAATTCTCGCAATGCCGGAATCTTTGCTCACCCATCCGTAACTGGCAAGAATCGAATCCTGCGACATGACAAACGGCACCAGTATTACCTTCGGATCGGCTTGCAGACGGGGCTCAGACGGAAGTTTTGCCGAATCAGGAACCGCAAACGTTATCGCCGGAGCCTCGGGGACGGCCGTATGCGATTGGAAAATGCTGTACACCCACCACGAGAAGAGGATTCCCGCAACCATCAGCCCTGCTGACAACAGAATGCCGCTGATCGCAACGCTTTTGACATCCACATCACTCGTCTCGTGACCGCGGGTGACTGAATCGTTGGCGTGATTTTCGTGCTTGTGTGCCATACTCAGTGTTGCTCCGCCATGCCGTTGTGGAATCGTGGATCGTTAAGCGGCAAAAGAGGCTGGCTCTTCAGCTGCCCTATGAACAACCACAACCAGATGCCGCCAATTGCGGCCGGTGCGGCAAGCGAAAGCCAATGAAAGTGCAATTCATGATTATTGAATGCGGGATACACAAGCCAGTACAGATCTACCAACCGCATGACGAGAACTCCCACAGCAATGCGCGATAGCGGTTCAATGTGGCGCTTCAATCCTCTTGAAAGCAATAGCGCAAACGGTACCGCGAAATGTCCGACAATAAGCACAACAGCAAAAACACTCCATTCCGAGTTCATCCTGCGGATATGCCACATGTTATCTTCCGGCAGATTTCCAGACCAGATAATCAGGAACTCCGAAAATGCAATATACGCCCACAACACCGTGAACGCCATCAGCAAATTGCCGAGATGGTGGATGTGCCGGGTCGTGAGAATGTCTGCCAGCGGTTTCTTGTCGCCGAGCCATCGGACAAGCACGATGCAGAACGCGAGCGCCGTCAGCACAGCACCGACAATCCTTCCTACTCCGTACATTGTCGAATACCACTCCGGCTCAAGTGACATCATCCAGTCAACTGAAGCGAGAGTGACTGTAATAACAAAGAACACCATTGACGGGCCGCTGAAAATTTTCATTTTGCGAGTCAGATGTACATCGCCGCTCTGATCCTGCAAACGTGAATTCTTCGATAACCAGTACGCCACAAGCGACCAGAATCCGAAGTAGATCACTTGTCTCACAAGAAAGAACGGCACGTTCAAGTAACCGAGTTTCTTCTCAACAACATGCTCAAGCCCTTCGTGATTCGTCCAGGGATACAGTTGGTTCATCCCGATGATGATGGGAATAAACAGCAACGCCATATAGGGAAGCGTTCTTGCGCCTGACTCAACATATCGCTGTACAACGTGACCCCATGAGCCCGACACGAGATGATGAAGAATTAGAATACCGAGACATCCCAGTGTAAGTCCCATCCAGAAAAGATAGCCGTAGAGATACGATTGGAAGAAATCCGCCTCCGACATCAACGCCCCGGCAGCAAGAGCTGCAACCCCGACAACGCCTACCATCATAGCGCGCTGCCTGAACAGGTTGAATTGCGGAAGAAGTTCTTCGTTCATATTCATTACTTACCGTTAAGGAAGCTGTTTCTGGTCGTTGTCGGGAAGCATGGTTACAGTCGCACGCTGGCTGAGCTGCAATGCGCGGATATACGCAACAATCGCCCATCGATCGTGCACGGGAACGCTTGCAGCATAGCTGTACATACGCCCGAAGCCGTTTGTCATCACATCAAAGAAATATCCTGCAGGGCGCGCCCTGAGACTATCCGTATGAAACGAATTCGGCCGCGGAAATCCGCGTTGCACGATCATTCCGTTTCCATCTCCCAACCTGCCGTGGCACGGTGTGCAGAAGGTTGTGTACCGATCCTGCCCACGTGCAATAACGCTGTCGGTAATTGCAAACGGAAACGCGTCGGCCAACGTGCCGTCGAGCTTGCCGGTGCTAAGCAAATCGTTATTGACAGCATGACCCCGTGCCACCGTTCCTTCGGGAAGCGGCCGGGACGACGAGCCATCCGCGAAGAAGTTACTCCGCTCCAGCGGTTTGATTCTGGCACCGTCATACATGTCGTTGCAACTTGTAAGCAACAGTGCCGCAACGGACAACGCCCCGATATGTCGAATAGCGGATCTCACAGCCTATTCATCGTCCTGATGATATGGATCTTTAGTATGAACGTGGTCAACAACCGTAATGTAATCGGGTTTCAGACTTTCAAGAAATTTGCGTGTTTTTTCCTTGTCGAATTTCGGATCGACAGCTTCGATACAGAGGAAGAATTTGTCCTTCGTCGCCAACTCGAACCGGTCGACATTGAATACCGGATGAACGGGCCGCGGCAATCCGTTACGGAAGATCATGCCAATCACAGCCCCGAACGCCGAAAAGAGAATCGTCAACTCGAACGTCACCGGAATCCATTGCGGCCAACTGTTCAGCGGCCGCCCGCCGATATTCAACGGATAATCTATCACCGACACCCAATACTGAAAGAAGAAGCCGAACAACATGCCGAACAATCCGCAGCATAACACAAACAACGACAACTTCGAGTGCCGGATGCCGAGTGCATCAGTCAGTTCTTCCATCGGGAAGGGCGTGAAAGCATCCATGTCGTGGTAGCCCTCCTGCTTTGCCCGTTCGGCGGCGGCCAGAATTTTCTCCGGTGCGTCGAACTCGGCCATCAAGCCGTATATGTCGGGTCGTTTGACGAAGAAGGTCATATCAATTCGCGTCCGCACTGGTGTCGATGATGCGCCCGCGCCACGGGAGCAAGTGCTTGATTTCAAAGATGGAGATCATCGGCATGACACGTACAAACATGTAGATCAGCCATACGAAAAAGCCGATTGTGCCGAGGTACAATCCCCAATCCCAGATCGTGGGGTGGAACATATCCCATGACGATGGAAGAAAATCGCGATGCAAACTCGTCACAACAATCACAAATCTCTCCAGCCACATACCGACGTTCACGACAATGGAAATGATGAAAAGGAGAACAATGTTCGTCCGGACTTTCTTGAACCACAACAACTGCGGCGTCAATCCGTTGCAGAAAATCAGCAGCCAGTACGACCACCAGTACGGGCCGAAGATTCTGTTCTTCATCATGAAATGTTCGTACAAGCTTCCGCTGTAATAGGCGAAGAATAGTTCACACAAGTATCCGTAGAACACAATCAGCCCCGTCGCAAGCATGATCTTCGCCATATAGTCAAGATGGCGGTCGGTGATGAACGATTCGAGCTTGTACCATTTTCGGGCGGGAATCATCAGTGTGATAACCATCGCGAAGCCCGAATAGATTGCGCCTGCAACGAAGTACGGCGGGAAGATCGTCGCATGCCAGCCCGGAAGCAAACTCACCGCAAAGTCAAAACTCACAACGGAGTGAACGGAAACAACCAACGGCGTTGCAAGTCCCGCAAGCAACAAGTACGACATTTCATAGCGATGCCAATGGTGTGCCGAACCTCGCCAGCCCATCGCCAGAATTCCGTAGATGACTTTCTGCCAATGCTTGGTTGATTTATCGCGCATTGCCGCAAGGTCGGGAATCAATCCCACAAACCAGAACATGAAGGAGACCGTGAGATACGTTGTCACAGCAAACACGTCCCAGATGAGCGGGCTGCGGAAGTTCACCCACATGCCCATCGTGTTCGGGTACGGAATCAGCCAATAGTCGAGCCACTGGCGGCCTGTGTGCAGCGCCGGAAAAAGTCCCGCACACATAACGGCAAATAACGTCATCGCTTCTGCGAAACGGTTGATGGCGTTGCGCCAATGCTGGTGAAGCAGAAGCAAAATTGCCGAGATCAGCGTTCCCGCGTGACCTATACCGACCCACCAGACGAAGTTTGTTATTTCAAAAGCCCAGCCGACGGGATTGTTGTTTCCCCAGACTCCCGGGCCGAACAACAACACCGCCCCAATCGACAGAACAAACACGAGCAGAAGTCCCGAGGTGATCGCCAGCGTCACCATCATTGCCTTCGGCGTCTTTGTGTGAAGAACGTCGCCGGCTATCTTGTCGGTAATCGTGCCGTAAGTTTCCTTCGGCGCGACAAGCGGCTCGGGACGCTCCAATGTGTCAGTATGGTGATGGTTTGCCAAGTTGCTATCCGTGGTGATCTGTTGTTACTTTCGGGCGAAGAGATTGAAGTTCCGGATTGGGATTTCTGAGTTTTGCGAGATACGATGTTCTCGGCTTTGTGTTGAGTTCCGAGAGCAGGCCGTAGTCCCGCGGCTCGGCTTTCATTTTAGACACTTTGCTGTTCTTGTCGTTGATGTCGCCGAATGTAATCGCCTGAGCCGGACATGCCGATTGGCACGCCGTCACAACCTCGCCCTCCCGAATAAGACGATTCTCTTTCTTCGCCTCGATTCGTGCAGCACTGATGCGTTGTACACAATATGTACATTTCTCCATTACACCGCGGTTGCGCACCGTAACGTCGGGGTTATGCATGAGTTGCAACGACTTCGTTTTCGTGTCGGAGTATTGGAAATAGTTGTAGCGGCGGACTTTGTACGGACAGTTGTTGGAACAATAACGCGTGCCGACGCAGCGGTTGTACGTCATCACGTTCAGTCCTTCGTGGTCGTGTGTCGTTGCGGCGACGGGGCATACAGGCTCGCATGGCGCATTTTCGCAATGCTGGCACGCAACAGGCATTGCCGCGAGCTCAGGATTATCAAGGTCGTTCCCGACATAATAGCGGTCAACACGGATCCAATGCATCTCGCGTCCGTTCTCAACTTGAGCCTTACCGACAACCGGAATGTTATTCTCCGATTGGCATGCAATCATGCAGGCATTACAGCCCGTACACGCATTCAAATCTATCGTCATCCCCCACGCGTAGCCGTCGTATTCAAAAGGCGGATAGAACGATTCCTTGTCCGTCGGCACGTGTGCCATGTGTTTGGCAAATTCGGGATGTGCAAGATAGTCATCGACTGTCGTTTCACGAACAATCGGCCGGCCTTCCATACTCCAATGATCTTGTGTGGAAGCCACTTTGCGCCATTCCCCTGTCTTCCGGATTTCGACTCCACCGGCAAACCAGGGATTCGCTGAAGTCCGCAACGCAAATGCATTCACGCCAATCCCGTCACCAACGCGTCCGGCTTTTGTTCGACCGTATCCGAGATGAAGCGTGACGGATTCATCAGGGTGACCCGGCAGTGTCCAGGCCGGCACCTTCACCGTTGCGCCGTTGCGAGAGATTTCGACCAAGTCGCCATTCTTCACTCCGAGCTTCTGAATGGTAGTCGGACTCATCAACGCGACATTCTCCCACGTCAGGCGTGAAATTTGTTTTGGAAGTTCCTGAAGCCATCCGTTGTTCGCAAACCGTCCGTCATATACAGACGGATCGGGACGCAACATCACTTCCATTCCTGATGCGGCGGGGGCCGTGAATTTCCAATCAACACTTCTTGCAGCAACCTGCTTCGGCTGCAATGCCGTACCACCCACAACGCCGTCGTTCAGACATTTTCTCCACCACATATCAAATGCGGCGCCGGCGTTCTTTGTCTTCCAGTACGATTTCACAACATCCTCACCTGAACGTCCCGCTTCGAACAACTCGTCGAGCAACTCATGTGCGGATTTCGTTCCGTACAAAGGAAGAATAAGCGGTTGCATGATGGTTGCGGTTCCGTCGAATGCCCGCGCGTCACTCCAGGTTTCGAGATAATGAGATTCAGGAACATGCCATTGACACAGTTCGCTTGTCTCGTCATTAAACGGGCTGAGATGAACGCTGAACTTCACTTTCGACAGGAGGTCGCCGAACTTCACATCTGCCGGGGCATCATATACAGGATTGCCGCCGAGAATCAGCAGCATGTCAACAGAACCTTTGGCAATATCGTCGGCAAGAGATTTCAACGATTCACCATGATTGATTGCCTGCACTTCGACAGGTTGCGTGTATTCCACCGTGTTCCCGATGTTACCGAGCGCTGCATTCATCGCATGAGCAAGGGCGTGAACAACAGCAGGCTGATGGTTTCCCGCAACAACAATTGCTGATCCCCGATGCTTCTGCAAATCACTCACTACCGCCCCAATGACTTTCTCGTCAACCGACGTGGCTGCAGGCGAGACACCGGCTACACCAAAACGAGCAGCGAGCGTGCGTGCAAACGCTTCAACTTCGCTTGCCTTCATGCGGAAGCGATGATCTGCCATCCCGCCGGTAATCGTCGGCGTGCTTTCGGCACAATACAGACGGTTCATGGCGGCATTCGTTCCGCTCACGCGACGGCGGTTGGCAAAATCATGGGCATGACGTACATTCGCCGGACCCGTTCCGAGGAAATCTGCGTCGAGAGATACGACGATATCAGCTTTGTCGAACTTGTATCTGGGATTGAGATATTCACCGAAAAGTTGAGCTGTTCCTTCCCGGACATTATCAAGTCCGCACGGCTCGTACTGATGCCAACGCGCTTCGGGGAACCCGGCAAGAATTGACTGAATCTGCCAGCCCAATGTCGGTGATGTAATGTTCTGGGTAAGGATGCGTAATCCGGCACCCTTCAAAGCCCGCTGCGCGTCAAGTTGCAGACGGGCAGACTGAACGAATCTATCCCAACTGCTGATGGTTCCCTTGTTTGTTACGACTTGTGAACGGTCGGGATCGTAAAGATTGAGAAGTGATGCAGTCGCAAAAATGTCTGCGGCGCCAAGGCTGGCCGGGTGGTCGGGGTTTCCTTCAATACCTGTGGGACGACCCATGTGGCTTTTTGCGAGAACGCCCGTTGAGTAGCCTCCAAGAACGAATGCTGTCGCATAATACAAAGGCTTGCCGGGAACAAGCATCTCGGGAGCTTTGACATAAGGAACGATCCTCTCTTCAGGTTGCTGAATGCAAGCCGTCAGGCCTGCCATTGAAAGCGACGCCCCCATCACTTTGAGGAAATCTCTGCGGCTGTACCCTTCCGGCAACGATGAAGCTTCCCGCGGAAATTCCTTTTCGAGGAATTGCCTGAACTCATCAGTTTCGGCAATTTCATCGAGGCTCCGCCAATACTCTCTTCCCTCTTTACCGGAGAGCTTTGCCCTTATTTCTTCTATGTCAAAGATCTTGTTCTCGTTCATTCAACAATTCAGATACTCATCTGTGGCAGATGGAACAGTCGGTAAGCTGTTTCACTTGCACGTTGTATTTCTTCACCAGTTCCTTTCCGAATGCAATCTGGTCGGCAGGTGGTTTGTAATCAAAATTGTAAATCTCTTCGACGGGGCGAATGTACTTCTCCGGAGCGCGGTGGCAGTCAAGGCACCACGCCATTTGCAGCGTGCTGCTCTTCCAGGTCAGCGGCATGATATTCACATCGCCGTGGCACACCTGGCATGCCATCCCTTTGTTGACATGAATGCTGTGATTGAAGTATGCAAAATCAGGAAGGTCGTGAACTCTCACCCACTCCAGAGGTTTTTGCGTTCTGTAGCTTGCCCGCACCGGTTCCAACATTGGCGCGCCTGTCCAGATCTGCGAATGACAGGTCATGCACGTATGTGTCGGGGGAATTCCGGCGAAGGCCGCTTTTTCAACTGAGGTGTGGCAATATCCGCAACTGATGCCGAGTCCGTTTACGTGATGTTCGTGGCTGAAGGGTACGGGTTGCTCAACGGGTACATTTACGCCTGTGAAATATCCTGAGCGGTACCAATCCCAACCAACCCAGCCGATGAAGCCAATGACAATAAGCGACGCAAGAATGCTGGCCCGCGAGACGACTCTCATGCTGGGGTGAAAAATCTGGGCCATCGAAACCTAATGTCCTTGACTTAATGATAGAGAACAAACACTTCGGCGCAAGCGGAGATTCACAACGCTGTAACTGACGGGTACTTCGAGGAAAAGAATGCGTCTGGCCAGCAGGAAATCGACTTGCAATGGCTTCAAATATACGCTACATGCGTTTGAGTGTCAAGAAAACCGGTGGATTTTTTTTCAGCAACTCGCAATCACTGTTGAAAATACACACAGCACTTTAACAGAAGTGTGCCTGCGACAAGTTGAAGAATACGGCGAGTCAGATCCATTTCTTCTTTCTGAACCAAATCAACATGCCTCCCGCGACAACAATCATGAAAATTGTTGCCAGCATATGGCCATGTTCGAGGTGGAGCCACGGGAGAAATTCAAAGTTCATTCCGAAGAAACCGGTAATAACGCTCAAAGGAAGGAAGATTGTGGAGATGATCGTGAGCACTTTCATCACTTGCGAAAGTTTGTTTGATGTAACCGAGAGATATGCATCCAGCAGCCCCGACATTACGTCACGATAGGAATCCGTCAGGTCAGCCATGCGGACAAGATGATCGTACACATTCCGATAATACACCATCTCGTCACGTGTAATCAGTTCGAACTCCCCCCGTGACAATCGGTTCAGCATTTCGCGCTGGTACATGGCAATACGTCGGATGGTCATGATATTCTTCTTCAACTGAAGAATGCGCTGCATTGTATGTTGCGACGGATCTTTGAACACCTCGTCTTCCATGCTGTCGGTGGCGCTGTCGAGTGCGTCGAGAAGCGGGGTATAATTATCGACGACATCGTCGATGATGAGATGAAAGAGATAGTCAGGCCCGCGGCCGAGGGTTGCGGGATTCTTGGCACACAATTGCGCCACGTTAGTGATCGAGCGCAACGGCTTGTAGTGATGCGTTACAAGCACGTTCTTCATCAGGAATGTACTGAGTTGCGTTGTCCGGATTTCGATTCCGCCAGCGAGATCCTCCTTTTCGCTATTATATGATCCCTCAACGGGATTGAAAATCACAAACAAGTAGCCGCCGAAACTCTCGACTTTGGGGAGATGCCCCTCCTCCTCCATCCCTCCTTGCGCATCCTCTATCGCAAGCGGATGAATATCCAGCAACCCCACGAGCAGCGTCTCCTCCTCGGCGTCCGATGGATTCTCCATATCAATCCAATACACCCCCTGCTGCCGCGGCAAGGAATGCGCAAGCTCCTTGATTGTGAGCCGCTTTATTTCATTGTCAAGAAAATGGTAGATCGTTACCATGGAGAAGTCATGTGAGTACGGATGTTCGGAGTGCCGGATGGAAGATTCACATTTCTGAGCAGAGAATCAACGCAACACTCAGGGGAAAGTGAAGCAAGAGTGCGACAGCCTGCTACTGCTTCACTCCCCCTTTCTGAAGGTTAAGCTTGTGAAGTTGGTTGCGGAGATTGCGGAACTGCCCTCACCCAATCGCCAAAGTTCGTCAACTCTTCCATGCGGCACGACCAAACCAGCTTGTCATCGAACACCGTAATATCCGGGCATCCGTCACACATACTGAGGGCGCCGTTTTGCATGAAATCCGCCGGTTGAATGATCATGATGGATTGCATATGCAGTTTCTTGAAGAAGAGGGATGGATTGCGATATGCGTCATGCAAATATGCCGATGTCGTACGCGAAAGCCCCTTGTCCAGCGGCGAAAGCGCCAGCATTGATTTGGCCCGACCGAGGACCTTCGGCTTTGTGTATGCAAGATACGAACCGTTCACGAAATGGTGGAGAGATTGCGAGAGTTCCATGAATTTCGGACCGGCATACCCGAATATCTTGTCCTTCGTTCCGATGCGAAGCGTCAGAAGCCACTTGAAGTGATCGGGACGTTCGGTGCCGTTCAGATACGCGCAGGGTTGGAAATCGGGATATTTTGTCCGAATCTTTTGAACAATATCGGTCGACATGATGGAGATTTGTCGATCCTTGTCGATAGCATACATAATCGGCGACATATCCACCTTCTGCCCGCCGACAAGATAGTCGTAGCCTTTGTGTACGGGAGCGGCACGATAGGCTATGAAAACAAGGATGTTCACAATGTCGATGTGTTTCTGTCCCCACTCGACAATGTCAGGGACGTATTGCAGAGTGTGTTCGTACACTGTTGCGTTGAACGCGCAGGAAATTCCGCCAACTTCCGCAAGCATCCTGGCATAATGGAGTCGGAGATCGTTCAGTTCAAGTTCCGTCTTCCCTTTCATGTGCGGGCGCTGCTGGCCGCTGTCGATATGGAACGTGAATCCCTCGATACCCGCGTCTTTTAACGCTCGCAACTTCTCCTTCGTCAGCGCAAGTCCGTTCGTATTGATGATCGGCTTCTGTCCGTCTTTCGCAATCATCTCGACTATCTTCTCGATCTGCGGATGAACTAACGGGTCGCCGCCCGCAATCGAGATGCCGTCTGTTTTGCGCAGACTTTTGAAGATATCCAGCTCTCTTCGGACTTGCTCCAGCGATTTGTGTGCGTTCGATTCGTTCTTCCGGTAACATCCGTCGCAGTACAAATTACAGGCACTCGTCGGCTCAAGCCAACTGATGGCATTGTCCGGAAGGGTCCAGGGCAAACGGTACAGATCGTTGTGGTTCAGAACATGATTGGTTGTTCCGTTCATGTGATAACTCCTCATGTTATTTGGGGGAAATAGAAAAAGCCTGTTCCTCTTCGATGTGAAGAAAAAAGAAGAACAGGCTTTGAAAAAGAACGTTGCTTCTACAACTTGACTGCGGCAGAACTCTCTGCCGAAAACTCATCCCCTCTTGCTCATCACAACATAGTCCCGTGTGTCGTGGCCGAGATAAATCTGGCGCGGGCGGGCGATTTTCTGCTCGTTGTCGTTCAGCATCTCATTCCACTGGGCGAGCCAACCCACCGTACGCGGGATCGAAAAGAGCACGGCAAACATCTCAACAGGAAATCCCATTGCTTGATAAATAAGTCCCGAATAAAAATCAACATTCGGATACAGCTTCCGCTTGATGAAATACTCATCTTCAAGGGCAATCTTTTCAAGCTCCAGTGCAATATCCAACTTGGGGTTGCGGCCGGTAACTTCAAACACCTCGTCTGCAAGACGTTTAATGACTTTTGCCCGCGGGTCGTAATTCTTGTACACCCTGTGGCCGAAGCCCATCAGGCGACCGCTGCCGCCCTTCACTTTGGTAATGAAGTCGGGAACATTCTCTTTCGTCCCGATTTCATCGAGCATGTGGAGTACGGCTTCGTTTGCGCCACCGTGCAGCGGGCCGTACAATGCGGCTGCCGCTCCGGCCATTGCCGAATACGGGTCGATTTCTGAACTGCCGATACTACGCATTGCGTTGGCACTGCAATTCTGTTCATGATCGGCGTGAAGAATAAAGAGAATGTCGAGTGCTTTCACCAGCGTCGGATGCGGCTCGTATTTCGGCTCGGTCATCTTCCACAACATGCTCATGAAGTTGCTGATATAGCTGAGCGAGTTATCGGGATAGACGTACGGCTTTCCCTGACTATGCCGGTACGCAAACGCGGCAATTGTCGGCATCTTGCTGATCAGGCGGAAAATCTGTTTCTGGCGCGATTCAGGATTTCGTACGTCGCGGCCGTCACGATAGAATGTGGAGAGAGCCCCGATGGTACTGATGAGCATTCCCATCGGGTGGGCGTCGTAGTGGAATCCGTCCATCAACTTCTTGATGTTCTCATGAATCATCGTATGAATCGTGATGTCATGCGTCCACTGTTCATATTCTGCTTTTGTCGGCAATTCCCCGTGCAGCAACAGCCACGCCGTTTCAAGGAAACTGCTTTTCTCTGCCAACTGTTCGATGGGATATCCGCGGTAGCGCAGAATTCCCTTGTCGCCATCGATGTAGGTGATCTTGCTGATGCACGAGGCGGTGTTCATGAACGCCGGGTCGTATGTCATCATCCCGAAGTCATCATCCTTCACCTTGATCTGGCGAAGATCCATCGCCCTGATGGTATCGTGCGTGATTGGCATTTCATACTTCTTTCCGGTTCGATTGTCAATGATCGTCAGCGTATCGGGCATAAAAGCGTTCTCCTTGCAGCGGTAAGTATTACAAGTTATCGTGAATGTAGCGAGTCATAAGATTGTACCAATGCGTACCGGCAACCTGCCCCGAAAAACTGTGCGTGCTTGCCGGATACGCCATAAAATCAAACTGTTTGTTTGCCTTCTGCAGGGCATCCACCAATATCATCGAATCCTGAAAATGAACATTGTCGTCAACAACGCCGTGAAGCAACAGGAATTTTCCATTAAGGCCTGATGCATGATTCACAGGCGAACTGTTGCGATAGCCGTCGGGATTTTCCTGCGGGCGTTCCATGTAGCGTTCGGTATAATGCGTGTCGTAGTTTTTCCAATCAGTCACCGGTGCAACGGCGATGCCGAGCTTGAATGCTGTTGTCGTGAACATCGCCAGACAGGTGATGAACCCGCCGTAGCTCTTCCCCCACATCATGACACGCGTCGAGTCGACATACGGCAACGACTTCACGTACGCTGCACCAGCAAGCTGATCTTCCAGTTCGACCTTGCCGAGCTGCTTGTGCAGCATATTCTGAAACCCGCGTCCCCGACCCGGCGTTCCCCTTCCGTCAACGGCAAACACAATATACCCCTGTGCCGCCATTGATCGGTGCCAAAGCATCCGCACTCCCTGCCATGCGTTTTCAACAACACGGGATGTGGGCCCGTTGTACTGGTACATGATCACGGGATACTGTTTTTGCTCGATTATGTTGGAAGGCTTGATGATGTATGCGTGAAGATCGTGTTTCCCGTCGGCGGATTTGATTGTCAGAAATTCCGGTTTCGGCAGGTCATAGCGTTCCAACTCATCAACCGGATTCTCCTCAATCATCGTTGCCGCTGATTTTGACACCGTCATATACGCAACCAGCGGCGGACGTCCCGTACTTGAGTAAGTATCCACGAACGCTTGCTCGTCCGGCGACATGACGATACTATGTGTTCCATCTGAAACTGAAACCCGGCTCATCCCCAAACCATCCAATTTGGCACTGTAGAGGTGGCGTTCGAGGGGAGTTTTTTCGAATGCCGTGAAGTACACAACTCCGGCTTTTTCATCCACTCCAACAACTTCATCAACATCCCATTTGCCTTGAGTAATTTGGTGAATGAGGGTTGACGATTCAGGCCGTCCTCCTCCAATCGTTGTGTAGTAGTAAATGTGTTTGTAGCCATCCCGTTCGGACAGCCAGATGAATTCCTTTCCCTCATTGAGAAATTTCAATCCATCATGCAAGCGAACCCAATACGGATCAATTTCCCGAAGCAACAAACTCGAGGTGCCGCGCTGCGGATCGAACAGCATCAGACTGAGCGTATCCTGATCGCGGGATTGGATTTGTACAGCAAGCCGTCGGCCGTCGGGGAACCATTCTACCCGCGGCACGTACACATCCGTATTTACTCCGAGATTCAGCCACGTTGTCTTTCCGGGAAACACCGGCACAATACCCACCCGGACAACGGTATTCGCCTCTCCTGCCTTCGGATATTCCTGTACAGTCACGTCGGAATAGTCCGTCAGATAGTTGACGATATGAAATTCACGTACATTGGTGTTGTCGATTTGAAGAAACGCGATATTTTTGCTGTCGGGCGACCACCAGTACCCGGTATGGCGGCCCATCTCTTCCTGCGCAACAAACTCACTCACGCCGTTCTTGATTTTTGCCGTTGCGCCTGAGGTCAGCTTTCTCTCCGACTTCGTCAGCAAATCCAGAAGATAAATTTCACCTCTGCGAACGTACGCGAGATATGTTCCGTCGGGTGATACTTTCGGATCGATCTCCGGCTCCGGAGTTTCTGTAAGGCGGGTAATGTGCCTGCTGTTCAGATCTACAGAAAACATATCGCCGTTCAACGGGATAATCATCTTCTTGGAATCCGGCGACCATAAATAGTGCATGATTCCGGAACCCGATTCCCTTCGTCGTTCACGGGCGCTTTCTTCTTCGGGGGACAATTGCTGCTCGCCTGGAATCAGGTCGGTTGCCTTCAACAGCAATGACGACCTCTTCTGCCCCGGATCAAAAACCCAGAGTTCCTTCTGTCCGGCGGATGCATCGGCACGCAAATAGGCGATCTTCTTGCTGTCGGGAGACCATTTAATGGCACTAACGCTGACGCCCGACAATGAGGGCGAGGCAAATATCCTCTCAACAGAGAGCCGCTCCCGCTCCTGTGCGTGAGACGTTCCGGCAAAGACGAAACCTGCAACCACGAGCATCGCAACACGAATAACCATCTCTCCATCTCTCAGAATTTTGGTTAAGATACGCAACAAGTGGCTCACTCTCAACAAAAAACGGGAGGTTCAGGAATTCTTCAGAAACAATTCTTACATTTGGACGACCAAAAACATCTGAACAAGAGAGTCTCTATGGCAATTCGAATCCTCATAACAGGCGGAACATTCGACAAAGAGTACAACGAGCTTGACGGCACGCTCTACTTCAAGGACACGCATTTGCCTGAGATGCTGAGGCTCGGCCGCTGCAATGTGCCGTATCAGATTGAGACTCTCATGATGATCGACAGTCTGGATATGACGGACAAACACCGGAAGACTATCCTCGATCGTTGCCGCACTGTAAAGGAGAACGCCGTCATCATTACTCACGGAACCGACACGATGGAACACACTGCCAAAGCACTCGGCATGGCGGCTATTGAAGGGAAAACTATCGTCCTGACGGGGGCAATGATTCCGTACAAATTCGGAAGTTCGGACGGGTTATTCAACCTGGGAAGCGCACTCGCTTTTGTTCAGTCACTGCCGGCAGGAGTGTACATCGCCATGAATGGCAGGTGCTTCAGGTGGGATAATGTGAGGAAGGATAAGAAGGCGGGTCTATTTCGGGAACTCAAAGAGTCGTAATACAACCCGCCTTTGCAGATTTGTTCAGTACTTCCTTACGCGGATGCTCGAGACCCCGGTTTCGGCTCTGATGTAGATTTTCTTGTCTGCGGCATCGAAGTTCTCTGTACGATAGCGATTGCTTCCCGCTTTCTCAAACCCCTGAAAACTCTTGCTCGAAAGTCCTGATTCGACAGTGATTTCGCATGCCGCATCCTCGGGAATGGCAATCCTGACCGATGACGCCCCCGACTCGATCCGGCATTGCAGATCCTCCTCCGCCGGCATGCCGAGTTTGAGCCGCAACGAAGCGGCGCCCGCGTCAACATTCAAGCGCGAAATCCTGAACGGACTCAAGTCGAAATCAACTTCAGCGGCGCCCGCGTCGAGATCAATATCCCACACAACTCCCGGATTGAGTTGAATGTCGGCCGCGTTCGGCACGCGGTTGAATCTCCAACTCTTCACATGCACCTTCCCTTCCGGCTTGAAACGAAGGTGAATATCATCACCTGATGCTTCACGGTCGAGAACAAACCTTCCGATCGTTGTCTTGACTTTGGCGCGGAAAAGATCGTCTGATGCAGTATCGATAGTGTATCTTCCTGCTGCCGCATCGAGGGAAAACGAAGCCCTCTTCAATCCGGGAGATAGCGGTTCAGAGAACTCCTGCAACTGAACATCAACCGCATCATCGTCGAATTCGGCATGAATGGAATCGATCCACGAGAAACTGACGGCACCATACAGAAACACCGCCGCCACGATTCCGGCAAACCCTGAAAACACCCATTTCACCCGCCTGTCTTTGAGCATTACGGCAAGTCCGATGAGAACAAAGACCATTGGCCAGAACCTCCAGATATACGACCAGCCGAGGTTGATGTCCGTGTTGCGGCCGACGAGGAACAGTACGCCGAACGCCACCAGAAAGATTCCCCAGAATGCACGAGATGGTTTCATGTTTGGATTCTTGCTTTGTGAATGGAGTTAGGAATAGTTCAACTTGTACTACGAAAAGCAGGCACTGAGGTTACGCCGAAATCCGGTTGTCCGGCACCGATGTCGAATTATTGCAGCATCAGCCTAAAAGGAGTATATTATCATGGTTTTTTGGGATGCACGCCGGCCTACACAAAGAGCGAACAATTGACTGCGTTGAAGATTTCCACACCGACATTCTCGCACATTCTACGGAATCTCTTCCTTATTACACCATTCCATGACTGATATGTTGCGGGAGGCATGGCCTGCTCGGGCGCGTAACAGAGTAATAGCCTATTGGGTTTTGGGCGCCCTCGCTACGCTACTGCTAGCCAAAATCACCGCCGACTTCGGCCATCACTCCGTTGCTTTGATATTGAGGATTGTCTCGTTTAGTGTAGTCGGTTGGATTGCATTTCAGCGGCCGCAGTGGGGCATTGTGATTCTGGCAGGAACGCTTCCGGTCGAGATGTTGCTTCCGCCGGTGAAGTTTGCCACGTCCATGTATCCTGTAATGGGCGGGGCTACATTGGCAGGATATGTTGTTCACCATCTCATCATAAAAAAAGAACACCCCTCCTTCACCTGGCCGCATCTCTTTGCCGTCCTATTCCTCTTCTGGATATCGGTTAGCAACCCCGCAGCCGCATTTACCCGCGGGGGCTATCTCTGGTTCATGACATTCCTGCAACTGACGATCTTCCTCTGGCTTACAACACAACTCATCCGG